>Ga0208118_100236_pt1 | contig 10196 bp, 11 predicted proteins | sample LakWasMet34_HOW6_2_FD_183876 | JGI IMG/M metagenome (GOLD analysis project Ga0208118, IMG submission 183876) | Freshwater sediment methanotrophic microbial communities from Lake Washington under simulated oxygen tension - Sediment Metagenome... | ecosystem: Environmental > Aquatic > Freshwater >... | reverse complement strand
ATCTGTGACCCGGGCCAGCTACACCTTCCCAACTGTGACCTGTGAGACCTCGGTGATTTCGTATCCAATCTTTACCGTAGAACTTCAACGCTAATTTTTCCATTGGCGTCAAATTTTGTGAAAGGGCATATCGAATTTGCCTTTCATTTGGAAAACTACCCTTGGGTGGAACTACTGGCCTCCTTCCATCCTCATCCATATAATACGAATTTACATATTTTTTAAGGATAAGATCGGTGTAGTGTTTTTTAAATGATTTAGCAGGGTCTTTATTTTTTCTGAAATAATTAATGACCATTTTCGTGGTTTCTTCAGTCATGCCAATTTGAGAGTCTGAGCTTACTTTTCCAAATTTCACGGCCAAAGGTTTAGCCCCGACCTTTGGCCGTAATGCATCCCAAGGTCTAGCCACACCTGGAGCACCGCAATTGTAATAATGTGGATTGAGTGAGCCAACCTCAAATCCATACCAACACAATCTAGTGAAAAGCTCATATACATGCTTTTTTGAAACTCCACATCTATGAACAGCTTCCTTAACTAATAAAAACACAGACCCCCTGTTTTTTAAACATGCAGTGAGCTCCATGGGGTTAATGAGTCTATGCATGACATCTTCCCGTTTCTCACGAATTTCCTTTGCTCTGCCTACAAGATCAGAACCTGAAACTCTAAGTTTTGGGTGTGGATTAATTTCTATTAGTTTTAACAAATCACTTTCAATAAGTTGGTCACAGTCAGTTGGTGAAAGGAATAGCCATTGAATTTTATTTTGATTGGTGTCTCGATTCTTTTTATTTTTCCACTTAGAAATAACTTCAGGGATTAAAATCAGAACATTAAAATCATGTTTTCTACTAGCAGGACTTACCACTCGCCACATACCTCTATGTTCATTAGCATCTATCTGAACAGCTTGATTAAACATTAGATTGGCCATGCTGACCTCCCAGAAGCAATCGGGTTTTGAATCCAAAATGCTTCTTTTGACAATATATTTATCGCTGTACCAGACGTAGCACGTCGGTCAAGATCTATGCGTAGATATCCCCTCCACACACTTCCCCAGAATACTTGCTGTGTATTTAGATACGATAGATCTAAGCGATCTTGAACAAGCTTCATAGCAGCAAATAATGGCAATCCATCAAGCTCCTTACTCATAAGTTCAACTTGACTTAATAGACCAATATCCAATTCGATGCCATGACCCCAAGCTGAATAGGTTTTCATATTATTGATAACAGAGTCCATATAAGTCGATGGTGTAATCAACAAAAATTGGACGTTTCTTTTCTGCCAGTACATGCTTTCAATAGCTATTAATTGCTGAGTTCTCTTGCTTATTTTCCCCTTAGGTTTGATACTTATTGCAAGCAAACTAAACTGGTTATTGAGCTTTAAAGTGAGTAGTAAATCGGTTGAAAATGGCCAAGGAGCTTCGGCGTTGTTTTGGATCCTGGAATGTTTAATTCCCAATTCTTTTGCAACAGCTAAAGTGCCAGGAAAATCCCCCATATTGTGAGATATCTGATAATCAGCAAGCTCGTGCTTAGCATCATCTTGGGATAGGTGAAACTGCTCCCTTAAATCAATCAAACCCGGAATCATTCGAGCAAACAAATACACCCCATATTCGTTATCTGATAATAAGTGCTGAGGTCGTGCACTATTATTGACGTTCTGTATCCTTGATAAACCTTTACTGCCTGGATCTTCGCGAGTGACTTGGTGCAACGCAGTGAAGTCTTCAAACACTCCAGACCCTCGCTTTTCATCTAGCCACTTTTGTATTAATGCAGGAGTGAATACCTTTCCCTTCCTCATAGGAAATTCCTTTCAATATAATTAATAAAAATATTTATATTTCCAGAAGGCTGGGAGCTAGAATTTAGGGCAATAAGAACCCTAACCCATGAAAAAAACTAATGGGGATATCTTGACTACAACAGGGGAATGTTTGATACTGAACGTCTCACCGCAGTACAAAAAGCCGCCTTTCCTTCTGGATTGTGCGGTTTTTTTATTTCATAGTGTCCCCCTGATCATTCTTTGCATTATTTCTCACAGTTTCTAACCAAGCGGCCAAATCTTTTACAAGGGCAAACTTGCCTTTTCTATGTTCAATCTCGAAAACAGCAATAGGAATCGTATTCCTACACAAAGCCTGTCGGAAGGCATCATCGGTTTTATACCCTAGCGCTTTCCGCAAATCATCTCTACCAATGATGGGACCGTAACGGTTCATTAGATCCCTCTCCAAAATAATTGATAGCGGTTCGATTTCCATTTCGTTTTCCATAGTCGTTGTAACGGTCAGACACAGTGATTGTAGATAGCTTCAATACTATCAATTTCTATAGAGTGAAATCACGCCCTATATAGCATCTTAAAATCGCTCCTTTTTCAAATAATTTAAGTTATAAAAATCATTATTATCAAATACATAATAAAAATCATTGATACTATTACACATTATAATTTTTTACATTGAGCCACCCGATGTCGAAAGAAATTGACTCCATAAGAACCACCTATTGGTTCAATATTTTATATAAAGCATTGAAAGCAAAATCTGCATTGAGCGTGCAAAGACAAATTGACCCTGAAAGTATTCAGAAAGACAGAGAGAAAGAGATCTCTCACAGTAGCAAATGGGCTGAATATAGACGCGGCTTACATACACCTCGTCTAATAATATTAGAAAAAGCTGAAACCAAAGTTGAAGGATCAATCCAAGCTTTCAATCATCCGCTTTGGGCTATATTGAAAGCTGATGATTTTTCGAAACGTAAACTATCGCTTATCAAAAATTTAGATCCAGCGTTACAGCTAATATTGTTTGATATCCATGGAAAGCTTATACAAAGTTCTAATCGGCATTTTTTAGGTAAGCTTGAAAGACGAGCGTCCCTTGATAGTTTGGCAGCATTAACAATCTTGCTGAAAATTAATCTAGCTGAGGGAAAGGATGAAATTGCGTGGGAATATGCTCATAGCATTACCCGAGTACTACTAGTTATTGGTAAGCAACTAGATGAATATGGTGTGGCAGAGGAAGTGTACAAAATATATTGTCGAGATATTTTTCCGTCCGTGAGCAAGAATGGCTCAAGTTTTTTTACACGACATTATCTATTACTCTTAATGCTTTCATTTGATTTAGACCAAGCCATGCTCAAATGGTCAGAACCACAGACCGCAATAGCAGCGAAGGAGCAATCGCGCATAAAGCTCAATTTGATTTACGGAATTTATTCGGAGTCCTACAACAAACTCCTTTCCAATTAAATTAATCTTTTTACCCTGGGTAAAAGTAAATAACTAAATAATAATTTATTAAATTACCTATTGGGCTTTAACGTTGAAGCCAAGCTGGGAAGCGAAGCTTGCTGAGGGATTTTGGCTAGTCAGACGCTAGCATCCTCGACGTTCCCACTTGTCCTTAGCTTTAGCATCTGCTTTGGTTTGCCACTGCATATTGCTAGGGTGATCTGCTCCACCACAGGCTAAAGGCCTAATGTGATCTATGATGTAGTTAGGGCACGAGCCTTTGCTGCGACCGGTAGATGGGCATGGGTGTAATTGTTTAAATTGGTTTTTAGCTTTATAGCTACGTCTGTATTCTGCTTGGGCTGAAAATGAGGTTAAAGTTAGTAGCAATATCAAAAAATACTTCATAGACTTTCCATAGTTTTATGAACGCATAGCATCCAGTTAATTATTACCTGTAAACGACAACTATCGGCCCTAACCGGTCATTCGTATCCTCAATCGAGGATTCAACGTAGGTAAAATAGAAAGCGCAATCTCAGTCAGGACATGCACTTTGCGACAGCGTATAGTTTCGTCTCATTCATGGATGCACGGAGAGAATATGTCGAAGGCAAGCGCTTACGAGACAAGGTTCAACAGGGTTTTCGATTACATCGACAAACACCTTGGTGAGGTACTGACCTTGGAATCGGTGAGCCAAGTAGCGAGTTTCTCAAAATATCACTTTCACAGGCAGTTTTCCGAATACACCGGAATAAGCGTCTTTAGATATATCCAGTTGATGCGGCTCAAACGGGCGTCCTATCGACTTGCTTTCAACAAGATAGAGATGATTACCGACATTGCATTGGATGCCGGTTTTGAAAATCCAGAATCGTTTTCCCGAGCATTCAAGAACGCTTTTGGGCAAACCCCTTCTGGATTTCGACGAAGACCTGCATGGGAACCATGGAACGAACGATATCAATTACCCAATAGAGAAAGGAAACAAAGCATGGAAGTCAATATCATCGAGTTTGAAGAAACCAAGGTGGCCGTTCTGGAGCATCGAGGCACTCCCGCATTGATCAATGATTCGGTCGGAATATTCATAGAGTGGCGCAAGGCAAGCGGTTTTTCTCCAGTTAAGTCCAGTGAGAGTTTCGGAATTGCTTATGACAACCCCGACACGACGGATCCAGAGCAATTCCGTTTCGATATCTGTGGTTCGGTATCGGAAGATGTGCCTAACAACCCACAAGGGGTGGTCAACAAGATAATCCCGCGTGGCCGATGCGCGGTTATACGCTACCATGGCTCACACGACAGGATAGGAACCTGCGCCTATTACTTGTATCGGGACTGGTTGCCAGAGAGTGGGGAGGAGTTACGCGATTTCCCGCTGTATTTCCACTATCTGAACTTGCTACCAGATACCTCTGAACACGAGTTGATTACGGATATATATTTACCGTTGAAATAAAGGTTGAATGAGTGAATGGGAGATATGTCGCCATTGACAGGTTCTGGCATAGGGTACTCATTCATCTTTGCGATGTGCTTACTTAATAGCCGTCATACGCCCGGAGATAATGGTGATACATCTAAGCAGACGCTGACAATTGGGGCTTACGTCCCAAAGCGGACACTGAAATAACACTTCACCCTCCGCAATTATCTTTACATTTTTTCACAGCAGTCAGGTACTGAGGATGTTATAACCTTTGTCTTTCAATTCAAACATATGTATCCAACCATTCCTAATAGTTGTCATTCGCTTGTCTAATTTATTTTTTGATACTTTATTAGAAGCCATAGCAACCTCACACACTGTTAACTTTAACCCTAATGCTTCCGCCTTATTGATGTCCTCAAAAAGAGAAGTGTCATCAGCAATATCTTTAACCAACTCTCCCACAGCAACAACTTCAATCGTAAAGCTTTCCCCGTTTTTTAGCAGCTGGTCTGCCGTGAAAACTGCAGCTTTAAAATGCTCAACATTGCCCACCATGATGGCAAATTTAGTTGATTTTCCTTCATATATATTTGTACGTGAATCCATTGTTTGCACAGGAGTTATTCCTATCCTCTTAATAGCTCAATGCTACTATGAAAAGTAAGCCTACTGTTACCAAAATCGCAATACGCTTTCTCGATACCTTTAACAAGTTGATAAGTATTATTAACTTAAACCAGCACAAAATTGATTATAACTTAGCTGAAATCTCAAACACTTGACATCATGATTTGGTATGTATATTATTACTACCTACTAGTTGGTAGGTGGGTCTTTTAACCGTTAATAGGGGAACTAATAATGCAAACCAAAAACTTTGAAGGTCGCAAACTGTTGGTCGTAGGTGGGACAAGTGGTATTGGTCTAGAGACCGCAGTGATGGTTGCTAATGAAGGAGGCTCCGTCGTTGTAATCGGGAATCGCCCAGAAAAGGCCGAAGTAGCTCGTCAGCAACTTGCGGCCATTACAGGCGAAGGTAAGGCATTCGCATTGACTGCTAATTTGGCTGATTTTGGTAGTGTACAGGCGCTCATTGAGAAACTGGCACATGAGCACAGTGACATCGATCTACTGGTGAACTCTGCTGGCATTTTTTATCCAAAAGCATTTCTGGAGCATTCTCCTGAAGACTATGACAACTTTCTCAACTTGAACCGTGCAATCTTCTTCATTACAAAGCAGGTTGCAAGTGCTTTGGTAGCGCAGAAAAAGCCAGGCTCAATCGTCAATGTCACTGCCGTTGCCGCTCGCCAAGCCATTGAAACCGTTCACGCATCAGCTTATTCAATGGCGAAAATCGGCCTTGAAGCCATGACGAAGCATGTGGCTGCAGAACTTGCAGGAAACAACATCCGCATTAATGCGGTTGCTCCAGGCATGGTTGAAACTAAGATCTTCGAACGATTCATCCCTAGCGAGCATCTGGACAGCGCACTGGAAGGTTTCAATGACTTCCATCCGCTTGGCCGTAATGGTACACCGCGTGACGTAGCAGAAAGTATTATCTTCTTATTATCGGATAAGGCTTCCTGGGTGACCGGTGCTGTGTGGGATGTAGATGGCGGCATAATGGCCTCACGTAAGCTCGGTAAGTAAGTAAAGGCCGTATATGGCTCTATATCCTGATGGTACTTAAATTAGGATGTATTGAATCATTTGCCGACCTAAAGTTGACTGACAAGTGACTATTTGGCAGTCTTCTGCTAATGTCAGGTGTTATGGTCTTTCTGACTCAATACAGGCAATTAGGAGTAAGTATGGCAATAGGAACACGGGACGCATTAGTTCAGGCCGCAGAAGGCCTGATGCGCACCAAGGGATACGCGGCGTTTAGCTACGCTGACTTGTCAGAAATGATTGGAATCAGGAAGGCAAGTATTCATCATCACTTCCCCACGAAGGAAGCGTTGGGAATCGCAATTGTCGAAGAATATATCGCAAGAGTGCGAGTTGAGTTCCAACGCATTGAGAATACGCATAACGATTTGCGAGGACGATTGAATGCTTATGTTTTAGCCTTTCGTGCTAGCAGTGAAGGCGGTTTATTACCTCTATGTGGAGCGTTGGCAGCCGAGATGGCAGCACTACCATCAGGTTTACAAATAATCACTCAACATTTTTTTGATATGCAGTTGAAATGGCTAACATCAATTCTTGACAAGGGAGTAGCTAATGGAGAGCTTTCGCAGGATTTTAAAAGTAGACAGAAAGCTTTCTTGCTATTGAGTATTCTAGAAGGCGCCAGCTTTATCAACTGGGCAACGAAAGAAAATGACGCAATCAGTGACAATATTATTCAACTGATTATTGAATAGATTTAGATAACTACACATACATAATAAACAAGACCAAAGTTGACGAGTGTCGCTTTGGCCATTTTTAAGGAATCATTGTCCACATTGGCCTGATTCCTTAAATTTAACCCAAACAAACTACCGATTAGTAGGTAGTTATAGATTTTAAATACTAAATAGGAGAAGTTTTTATGAAAAGAGTCAACGTAGAGATTTGGTCAGATTTCGCTTGTCCATGGTGTTGGATCGCAAAACGACGTTTTGAAAAGGCTGTTTTTAGGTTGGCGGGAGAAGTCGATGTGATTGTTACACCTAAATCCTATCGACTTGCCAAAGGCGCAGCGCCAGAAGATTTCAAACAAGCCATCATACGTAAGTCTGTAAGTATTACGGCAGCAGAAAAATTGTTGTCCATGATCGATGAGCGTGGCGCCCTAGAGGGTTTGAAATATAACTTTGACACCATGCGTTTTGGTGACACAAGCGATGCGCATGCGCTTGTTAAAAGCATCGCATCGGTAGCGGATAAAAATACAGCCGTTGAGAGAATTTTCCAAGCATATACCACCGATGGAATCGATATATTCAATAGAGATGTGCTGATTTCGCTTGTTAAAGACTTGGGTATTTCTGAAAGTGAGATAGATTTTGACTCTCCTCAAATTGCATCTGAAATTTCTCAAGATGAGTTAAAAGCAAATCGACTATCTAATGGTGTGCCTTTGTTCATATTCAATAGCGGTTATCCGCTGTCAGGTGCGCGCGAAGTGGCTGACTTTGAAAGTGCTTTGCTTAGAGCAGCAAAGGATGCCCCTGAGTTTCAGGATGATGTTTCTGGGCAAAGCTGTGGCATCGATGGGTGTGCAGTCTAAGCTTTAAGCTTTAGATTTTATTGATTGGTAGCAACACGTAAATTCAGCTTTAGCAAAATGCCATAGGTAAATTTGCTAAAACTTATTTCAAACGCGAAAGCTTAATTACTAAAAGGAGTAGCAAAATGAGTAACAAATTAAATGGTATTGACCTAGTAGCTTTGCAAGGAATTGCGCAAAATGTAGCAGGAGCGGAGAATGCGTCTAAACGCAGCGCTAAGTTTAATGTTAAAACAAAATGGGAAAACCAAACCCGCACAGTGGCTGCCGTCAGTCGCTACTCATTCCTTGGGACAGAACACCAACGACACTTTGAAATTGCAGCAGATGAACCGACGGAATTCCTTGGCCAAAACTCTGCACCTAATCCTCAAGAGTTACTAATGGCTGCGCTCAATGCTTGTCTATCTGTTGGCTATGCAGTTAACGCTGCAGCAATGGGCATTACTATCCATAGCCTAGAAATTGAGACTGATGGTGAGCTCGATCTTCGTGGCGCGCTAGGAATGGACGAGAATGTCAATCCAGGTTATGACGAGGTGAGCTACGTTGTTAGGCTACATACTGATGCTTCAAAAGAAAAGGTCGAAGAGCTGCACAAGATTGTAACCAAAACCTCAGCGAACTATGCTAACTTTTCTAGAGCCATCCGCATGGTAACGAAGCTGGAAGTTCAAGAAGGATAGTCTTGAGTAACTAACTGTAACCCAGCAGCCAATGTCTTTCTGCGTGATAACTCCAGTGAAGTATCTAGCTGAGCACTTTTGAGTAAGACATGGCTGCTAAATCAATTATCAGTGACTAATGTCGTCTGGAAACATAGTTGAATTAATGGAGTACGTAGAGTCTCGCTGTGTTTTCTATAATAAGCCTCCATGCAGATTTAACTCTATCTTTGCAAGGAAAAATTAGATTTAACTAAAGCATTTATTCAGGTGATTGCTTACTAGATGTTTATTTATAGCGTCTACGAGATATTAATACCTGCTCATTAAAAAACTCAAGCATATACATTTATACATTTAAATGTAACAATGTTTATATTATTCACTTTTCGAGGCAAATATGACAGTTTCCGCACTCTTTCAATCCGTACAATTGGGTGATCTAACACTAGCTAACAGGATAGTCCTACCCCCACTGACCCGCTGCCGCAGTTCACAGCCTGGGAATGTGCCAAATGACATGATGGCCACCTACTATGGCCAACGTGCTTCGGCAGGCTTCATGGTAACTGAAGGGGCTCAGATTGAACCTCGTGGTCAGGGTTACGCTTGGACCCCAGGCATTCATTCTGATGAGCAGGTAGAGGGGTGGAAGAAAGTTACAAGGAGCGTACATGCTAAAGGCGGGGTTATTTTCTGCCAATTGTGGCATGTAGGTCGTGTGTCACATCATAACCTGCAACCTGATGGAGCTGCACCTATTGCCCCCTCAGCAATACAAGCTAAGTCTGTAAAGGTATTTATTGAGACAGGACCTGGACAAGGTGAATTAACAGAGCCTAGCATGCCCCGCGAGCTAACAAATGCTGAGGTGAAAGAGTTGGTAGGACTGTACCGCCATGCTGCAGAAAATGCAAAGCTAGCAGGTTTTGATGGAGTAGAGCTTCACTCTGCGAATGGATACCTACTTAATCAATTCATTTCTGAGCATACCAATCATCGCACAGATGAATATGGTGGCTCATTGGATAATCGTCTACGCTTTCTAAAAGAAGTAACTCAGGCAGTCATTGACGTGTTCGGAAATGATCGGGTAGGTGTCAGGTTTGCACCTTTATTTGAAACGACTACCGAAGATAGGGTTTATCTAGGTTTGGTGGAAAGCGACCCACATGAAACCTATATTGGGGCAGCAAAAATGCTCAATGAGCTTGAGATTGCTTACTTGTCGATAGCTGAAGCCGATTGGGATAACAGCCCAGACCTACCTGAGTCATTCAGGAAAGAGCTGCGTGAGGCCTTTGAAGGAGCTATTATCTATGCAGGTCGATATACCGCGGAGAAGGCTACCTCTGTGCATGCCAAAGGATATGGTGACCTATATGCATTTGGGCGCACCTTTATTGCAAACCCAGACTTGCCACATCGGATTTTGTATGGCCTACCTTTGAATTCGGTACAATATGATACCCTCTATGGAGGTGGAGAGTCTGGGTACGTGGATTACCCCTTTAGTACGCAGATAATGACTTAGAGAGTGGGCTTGCCCCACTAAGCAAATTATTAGGTGGGAGCACCATGAATCTAAATGAAG
>Ga0208118_100231_pt1 | contig 10482 bp, 9 predicted proteins | sample LakWasMet34_HOW6_2_FD_183876 | JGI IMG/M metagenome (GOLD analysis project Ga0208118, IMG submission 183876) | Freshwater sediment methanotrophic microbial communities from Lake Washington under simulated oxygen tension - Sediment Metagenome... | ecosystem: Environmental > Aquatic > Freshwater >... | reverse complement strand
AGATACTGATCAGCACGCTGTGCGTGCTTATCGTCAGGCGCTAAGCGTACGCCCTGTGTACAAGCGTGTAGATACTTGTGCTGCGGAGTTTTCAACTAATACTGCCTATATGTACTCGACTTATGAAGAAGAGTGCGAGGCAGCGCCAACCAACAAAAAGAAAATCATGGTATTGGGTGGCGGGCCGAACCGTATTGGTCAAGGTATTGAGTTTGACTATTGCTGTGTGCATGCTGCGTTTGCAATGCGTGAAGATGGCTACGAAACCATTATGGTGAACTGTAACCCAGAAACAGTTTCAACCGATTACGACACCTCAGATCGTTTGTATTTTGAACCGGTAACGCTGGAAGATGTATTAGAAATCGTTGCATTGGAAAAACCAGTAGGGGTGATTGTGCAATACGGTGGCCAAACGCCGCTTAAATTAGCGCGTGATTTAGAAAAAGCCGGTGTGCCAATTATCGGCACAACACCAGACGCGATTGACAAAGCAGAAGACCGCGAACGTTTCCAGAAAATGTTGCAAGAGCTAGGCTTGAAACAACCACCAAACCGCACTGCAAGAACGCCGGAAGAGGCTATTCGCTTGGCATTGGAAATTGGTTACCCATTAGTGGTACGTCCTAGTTATGTATTGGGCGGTCGTGCGATGGAAATCGTACAAGAGCAAAGCCAGCTTGAGCGCTATATGCGTGAAGCTGTTAAAGTTTCTAATGAATCACCAGTATTGCTGGACCGTTTCTTGAATGATGCGCTGGAAGTCGATGTAGACGCATTATCTGATGGTGAAGAAGTCATTATTGGCGGCATCATGGAGCACGTTGAACAGGCTGGTGTACACTCTGGTGACTCAGCATGTTCACTGCCGCCATATAGCTTATCGACTGCACTACAAGATGAGTTGCGCGTACAAACCAAACAAATGGCAAAAGCCTTGGGTGTGGTTGGTTTAATGAATGTACAGTTTGCGATTCAGGGCGAAACTGTTTATGTGTTGGAGGTGAATCCACGTGCATCACGTACTGTGCCTTTCGTGTCTAAAGCTTGCGGTTTGCAGCTAGCTAAAGTTGCTGCACGCTGTATGGCGGGACAAACGCTTGCATCACAAAATGTAACGCGCGAAATCATTCCGCCGTTCTACTCAGTAAAAGAAGCGGTATTCCCATTTATCAAGTTCCCAGGTGTGGATACCATTTTAGGTCCTGAAATGAAATCAACTGGTGAGGTGATGGGCGTAGGTAGTACTTTTGCAGAGGCGTTCTTAAAATCACAACTAGGTGCTTCTACCAAGCTGCCTGCAGGTGGCCGTGCTTTTATTAGTGTACGTAAAGAAGACTATTTGAAAGTAGTGGAAATCGGGCAGCAACTGCATCAACTTGGGTTCGAGTTGGTTGCAACTAAAGGCACTGCAGCAGCATTAACTGAGCATGGCTTGAAAGTACAGGCTGTGAATAAAGTGGCTGAAGGCCGTCCGCATATCGTTGATATGATTAAGAACGATGACATTAGCTTTATTGTGAATGTGACTGAAGATAAGCGTGCGGTTGCTGACTCATATGAGATTCGCCGCTCAGCATTGCAAAATAAAGTGACTTACTACACAACCATTGCAGGTGCTAAAGCTGCATGTATTGGTATGGCGCATATGCAAGAGATTCAAGTAGAGTCACTGCAGAACTTGCATAAACAATTAAGCTAAAATAAACTAAAGCTAGTTTACTTAATATTAATTTTACTTCCGAAACCACGCTCGTGTGAGTGTGGTTTCTTTTTTATTTGAGGGTGTAGTATGGCATTGAGTCAATTTCCAGTAACTGTTCGTGGTGCAGAATTGTTAAAAGAGGAATTACAGCGTTTGCGTGGTGTTGATCGTCCTAATATTATTCAGGCAATTGCTGAAGCGCGTGCGCAAGGTGATTTATCTGAAAATGCCGAGTACGAATCAGCAAAAGAGCGTCAAAGTTTTATTGAAGGCCGCATTGCTGAGCTAGAGGCCAAACTGTCGAACTTGCAAATTATTGACCCGCAAACATTAAATGCAGAAGGTCGTGTGGTATTTGGTGCCACTGTGAATATTGAGGATTTGGATTCTGGTGACAATAAAACCTATCAGATCGTGGGTGAAGATGAAGCCGATATTAAAAATGGCAAGATTTCTGTAAGCTCACCAATTGCGCGTGGCTTGATTGGTAAGTCTGCTGGCGATATTGCTGAAGTTTCAGCACCAGGTGGCGTTAAAGAGTATGAAGTGCTTGATGTGCTGTATATCTAATTAAGGTGATGACAATGGCTTCCCGACTATCTTTGATTTTGATTGCGTTGTGGGCCGGTGCATTGTGGAGCACTGGGGTAAGTGCGTATGTACTGTTTGATGCGTTACAAGATAAGCAGTTAGCGGGTAGCCTTGCCGGTAAGCTATTTAACGTAGTGACTTACATTGGCTTTGCCAGTGCATTTTATCTATTGATTCATCGTTTAGCGCAGTTTGGTACTGCAGCCTTAAAGCAAGCGTTCTTTTGGGCTGTTTTTGTCATGCTGCTATTAGTGTTGGCTGGTCATTTTGGCATTCAGCCAATTTTAGAAGGGTTGAAGTCACAAGCCTTTCCTGCTGATGTGATGCAAAGTGTATTTGCAGACAGGTTTAGTAGAAACTGGCATGGGGTTGCCAGTTTAGCTTATGTGTTTGAATGCGCGCTCGCAGTGGTAATGGTGCTAAAAGCGCGTTAGTTTTAAATCACCCAGTAAATATTAATAATTCGGCCTGGTGGTTAAACGCAGGCCGAATGTTTTTTAAAGTTTAGGAATGATTACCTTGGCACTTTCTTTTACGGTGCTGCTCGCTCTGTAAAACACCAATTGTTTTCCAATGTGATGTACTGCAATAGCATTAGTAAGTTTGCAGATTTCTTCAAACATGGCTTTGCGTGCCACGCGGTCATCACCTGCTACCTGTACTTTAATGAGTTCATGGACGTTTAAGTTAAGCTCGATTTCTTTAACTACATTTTCCGTTAAACCATTGTTGCCTATCATGACAACTGGGTTTAAGCTATGAGCAAGGCCTCGTAGGTGTGCGATTTGTTTAGTACTTAGTTTCATATTTTTTAACAGAATTAATTAGTTAACTATTTTAACACGAAGCAATGTTTATTTGATGGCAAAGTATCAACGATGAAACCTACACGTACTAGTAAAGCTTGGATGCAAGAGCATTTAAACGACCCTTATGTAAAACTCGCACAAAAAGATGGTTATCGTGCGCGTGCCGCATATAAGTTAATGGAAATTGACGATAAAGATAAGCTCATCAAGCCCGGCATGACTGTCGTGGACTTAGGCTCGGCACCAGGTAGTTGGTCGCAAGTGGCGGTGCAACGTTTAAAAGGCCAAGGTAAAGTCATTGCACTTGATATTTTAGAGATGGCGCCTATTGGAGGAGTCACTTTTCTACAAGGCGACTTTCGTGAAGATTCAGTACTTAAGTTACTGGAACAAACATTAAATAATGTGCAAGTAGACCTTGTAATTGCAGATATGGCCCCCAATATCAGTGGAGTAAAAGATGTTGACCAAGCCGGTGCTGCTTATTTAACAGAACTAGCGCTGGATTTTAGTAAAGAATGGTTGAAACCAAGTGGAAACTTTCTGGTCAAGGTATTTATCGGAGCTGGCTTCGAGGAGATCTTGCAAAATATGCGTCAGATGTTTGATAAAGTAGTGACGCGTAAGCCTAAGGCGTCACGCGATAGAAGCAGTGAAGTTTATTTGCTAGGAATAGGTCGTAAACCTTAAAAAATTGGGTTAAACTGCTTTTGTAAGATCTAAAATGCTTAAGAAACTTTAAGCGTGATTGTTGTTGATAAAGGAAAAGATTTTGAACAACGTGTTTAAGAATGTCGCTATTTGGATAGCAATCGGCATGATACTTGTGGCGGTATTTAACTTGTCCGGCGTTAAGGGTAATGCGGACAACCAAATCGTATATTCGCAATTTATTCAAGATGTTAAGGGCGGTCGTATTGCCAAGGTGCAGATTGATGGTCGAGTGCTGCATGGTACAACTCAAGATGGTAAGAAGTTTAATACGTATGCACCTTCTGACCCATGGTTAGTGTCTGATTTACTTAAATATAACGTAGCTGTAGAGTCAAAACCAGAAGAAGAGCAATCATTGCTCATGAGTATCTTTGTCTCATGGTTCCCCATGATTTTATTGATCGGTGTGTGGATTTTCTTTATGCGTCAGATGCAAGGTGGCGGTAAAGGTGGCGGTCCATTCTCATTTGGTAAAAGTAAGGCGCGTCAGTTAGACGAAGGTAACAACCATACTACTTTTGCTGATGTGGCCGGTTGCGACGAAGCTAAAGAAGAAGTCTCTGAATTAGTAGAATTTTTGCGTGACCCATCTAAGTTCCAGAAATTGGGTGGACGTATTCCACGTGGTGTATTAATGGTGGGCCCGCCAGGCACAGGTAAAACTTTGTTGGCACGTGCAATCGCTGGTGAGGCTAAGGTTCCGTTTTTTACAATTTCAGGTTCTGACTTTGTAGAGATGTTTGTGGGGGTTGGTGCATCACGTGTACGCGATATGTTTGAAAACGCTAAAAAGAATGCACCTTGCATTATTTTTATCGATGAAATTGACGCGGTGGGTCGTAGCCGTGGTGCTGGTACTGGCGGCGGTAACGATGAGCGCGAACAAACACTTAACCAGATGTTAGTGGAGATGGATGGCTTTGAAGCTAACTCAGGTGTGATTGTGATTGCGGCGACTAACCGTGCAGATGTGTTAGATAAAGCGTTGTTACGTCCAGGTCGTTTCGATCGACAAGTGATGGTAGGTTTGCCTGATATTAAAGGTCGCGAGCAGATTTTATTAGTGCATATGCGTAAAGTGCCGATTGACCCGGATGTAAAAGCGGATATCTTGGCACGTGGTACGCCAGGTTTCAGTGGTGCAGATTTAGCAAACCTGGTGAACGAGTCGGCATTGTTTGCAGCACGCCGTAACAAGCGCACTGTGGATATGCAGGATTTTGAAGATGCTAAAGATAAGATTTTCATGGGTCCTGAGCGTAAATCCATGGTGATGCGTGAAGATGAGCGTCGTAATACTGCATACCATGAATCTGGCCATGCCGTAGTTGCGAAGTTGCTACCAAAAGCGGACCCTGTGCATAAAGTAACGATTATGCCGCGTGGCTGGGCATTAGGCTTAACCTGGCAGTTGCCTGAGTTTGATCGCATCAGTAACTACAAAGACAAGATGCTGGAAGAGATTTCTATTTTGTTCGGTGGCCGTATTGCGGAAGAAATCTTTATGCATCAGATGTCAACCGGTGCATCAAATGACTTTGAACGTGCGACAAAATTAGCGCGTGACATGGTGACACGTTATGGTATGAGTGATGCTATGGGTACGATGGTGTACACCGGTAATGAGCAGGACTCTTTCTTTGGCAGCATGAGCTCTAAAACGGTTTCGGAAGCAACCCAGCAAAAAGTAGATGCTGAAATTCGTCGCATTTTAGATGAGCAATATGCGATCGCTCGCCGTTTGCTGGAAAATAACCGCGACAAAGTTGAGGCAATGACAGCTGCTTTACTTGAGTACGAAACCATTGATGCTGAGCAGATTAATGACATCATGGCTGGTAAGCCTGTGCGTGAGCCTAAGCCTAGACAGGCGCAGGTGCCGCCAGCGTCTGGCTCATCAAGCTCAGGCTCAAGCCCAGCAGCAACGGGTGAGCCGCAGCACTCTGCCAATACTTAACTTGATTAGGTTGTTTTATTTTAAAAAGGCTAGCGCGAACTAGCCTTTTTTATTGCCAAAAATCATGCACGACCACAGGTGTTTTGATGAGTGCGCATGCGCAACCTTAAGAGAGGACTTTACTTCCTAACGACTTTTAGTCGGATTTAGTATAATTAACATATGCAAACTCAATATCAATTTAATTGCGGTAAATATCAACTTAACTTAAGTCGCCCCCATGTCATGGGTATCGTTAATGTGACGCCTGATTCATTTTCTGATGGTGGCAAGTACACTAGCACTGATTTAGCAGTAGCGCATGGCTTAGAACTGATTGCTCAAGGTGCCGATATTTTAGACATCGGTGGCGAGTCCACTAGACCCGGTGCTGAGCCTGTGAGTCTAGATGAAGAGTTAAGACGCGTGATCCCTGTGATTGAGGCTTTAAGTGCTGTGTCCACAGTGCCGCTTTCTATCGATACCTATAAGCCTGAAGTCATGCGCCAAGCGATTTTTGCAGGTGTCGATATTGTGAATGATATACGTGCGTTGCAAGAAAAGCACGCCGTTGAAATTGTTGCGAATAGCAATGCTGGTGTTTGTTTGATGCATATGCAGGGCATGCCGCAAACGATGCAGCTTGCACCTAGTTATCAAGATGTAGTCGCCGAAGTAAAGCAGTTTTTAATCGAGCGTATGCAAGTCGTAATGTCGGCTGGTATTGCAAAAGAACGCATCGTATTAGACCCCGGCTTTGGTTTTGGTAAAACAACAGCGCATAATATTGCGTTAATACAGCATTTGGGTGAGATTGGTGAACTTGGGCCTTTATTGGTTGGTTTATCTCGCAAATCTGTATTGGGTAAGATTGCTGGGGGTGATGAACAGCAGCGCTTGCACGCAGGATTGGCGGCATCGGTCATCTCAGCCATGAAGGGTGCAAAAATTGTGCGTGTGCATGACGTTAAAGCCACGGTAGATGCGCTAAAGGTCGTGACCGCTGTACTGCCCGCCTAACTTGCTACTGGGCGAGTTATCAGCCAACATAAAATTGTAATTCAACGCTTGAAAGAAATATGAATGAGTAAAAAATACTTTGGTACAGATGGAATTCGCGGACGCGTAGGGGATGCACCGATTACCCCTGAGTTTGTAATGCGTTTAGGTTATGCGGCAGGGCGTGTGCTGACCAGTATTGATAGTCACTTAGCGAAAGGCGCACACCCAGCGGTATTGATTGGTAAAGATACACGTATTTCTGGCTATATGTTAGAAGCGGCGTTAGAAGCTGGCTTGTCAGCTGCGGGGGTGGATGTTTTGCTGACAGGCCCGATGCCAACACCGGCAGTTGCGTATTTGACGCGTGCATTGCGGGCACAGGCAGGTATTGTGATTTCTGCGTCGCATAACCCTTATTATGATAACGGCATTAAATTCTTCTCCAGCTTAGGCACTAAATTGCCAGATGAAGTTGAACATGCGATTGAAGCTGCACTTGATGAGCCGATGCAGGTAATGGAGTCTGCAAAGTTAGGTAAAGCGCGCCGTATTGATGATGCAGCAGGGCGTTATGTTGAGTTCTGTAAAAGTACTTTCCCTAATCATTTAGATTTGCGTGGGTTGAAAATTGTGTTGGATTGCGCACACGGTGCCACCTATCATGTAGCGCCACCAGTGTTTCATGAGTTAGGCGCTGAGATTGTGGTGATTGGTAACCATCCGGATGGTTTAAACATCAATGAACAAGTTGGCTCTACACATCCGCAAGCCTTACAAAAAGCGGTGGTGGAGCATCAGGCAGATTTAGGCATCGCTTTCGATGGGGATGGCGACCGTGTGATGATGGTTGATCATACCGGCCGATTGCTAGACGGTGACCAACTGCTTTATATTATCGCAGCTGCCCGTCAGCAGACAGGTGTTTTACACGGCGGTGTCGCGGGGACACTGATGACCAATTTAGCGTTAGAACATAAGCTTGCTGCGATGAATATTCCTTTTGCTCGTGCCAAGGTAGGCGATCGCTATGTGCTGGAGTTATTGAATCAAAATAATTGGCAATTGGGCGGAGAAAACTCAGGTCATATTTTAACGCTGGACAAGCATAGTAGTGGTGACGGCATTATTGCTGCTTTGCAAGTGCTGCATGCAGTGATACAGACTGGTAAAACTTTAAGTGAGCTAGGAGCGGACTTAACACTTTACCCGCAGGTGTTAATTAACGTCACCACCAAGCATAAGATTGATTTGAGCAATACCTTGATTCAGGCAGCGGTTGCAACGGCTGAAGCCGAGCTTAAAGACTCGGGACGTGTGTTGCTGAGAGCCTCTGGTACTGAGCCAAAAATCCGTGTGATGGTTGAAGGTGAAAATCAATCACAGGTCACCGCGTTAGCACAAAACATTGCAGATGTAGTCAAGCAGGTTGCATCTTAGTAGCACTTAAAAGTTAGGGTGATGTGGTGTAGCACTGCATTACCCTACTAAAGACATTTGCAGCAACTCGGTTTGCCTGCATGTTTCAATAAATTTGCTGCGTTGAACACTCAATTGCCTAGCGTGTTCAATTCAACAAAGCTTCATCTCTTTTTCATCAATTGTTCACATTGCAGTGACAAGCTAGCTCCACTTTAAGTAAATATTGGAGGTGGATGATGACATCTAGAACACGTTTATATTTGCACCGTATGCATCAGTTTGATAGCAATGTTTGTGTGGCGGTCAACCATACCAGTCGCTATCGCTTGGTACGTGATAGCTTTAGGTTAGCGAGTAGGCTGGGTGATGGCGTATTTTGGTATGTGCTAATGGCTACGGTGCTGCTAGTGAATGGCAGTGATGGTATGGTGCCGGTATTACATATGGGGTTAGCTGGACTGTCTGGTACTTTTTTTTATAAATGGTTAAAAGGTAAAACCCTGCGACCACGCCCTTACGAAGTGAGGCAAGATATATGGTTAACAGGTAAGCCTCTCGATAAATTTAGCTTTCCGTCTGGACACACCTTGCATGCAGTGGTGTTTAGCATGGTAGCTTTGAGTTATTACCCGCAGCTGGCGTTTGTACTCGTGCCGTTTACCGTGATGGTAGCGCTGTCGCGTGTGGTACTGGGTTTGCACTACCCAAGTGATGTGCTGGCAGGTGCGCTGATTGGTGCGTCGATAGCAGCTTTGTCTTTTTTAATTGTATAAATAACGATGGAGCGGTGTTAGGTATACGTTATGCTAACCCACTAACTCTAAATCTTTAGCTGTGCAGTCATTAGTGTTTGGGGTGGGTGAAATATTGCACAGGCTGTGGGTGCATGTGCTGCAAATGATTTAAGCACTGTTCACGCCATTGTTCTAGTTGCTCCATACTGATATTCTTTAATTCAGCATCAAATACGGGTTGATTCCCGTCCAATACTTTACCGATATCCGCTAGCGCAAGTTGCGTTTTTGAGATGTAATACACAAAGTTCTGGCCTAGGCCATGATCAAGCACACGTGCAAATCTGTGAATCAGCTGCGGTATTCTCAGCCGTCTTAATAGGGCGTCTCCCAATGCTAGGCGTTTAATCGCAGCGCTCGTGATGTCTTCAGCACAATTAAAATGAGTACTGACGAATCGGGTGATAGCAAAGTGATGTTCGCTCAACAGCTGATGTGGCGAGGTTTTAATGAGTGGCATTAGATAAGCATCCATGGCCCACTCTGAAGTGATATGGGTAAACATTGTGCTTTTAAACCACATGGCCTCATGCGCAGGCACGAAATGATGATGCGCAATCACATCAATATACAAGTGGCTAGCGTAACCAATAGCAATCGCCATTTCCTCATCAGACTTTGCTACATCAAGTAGCTGATGTGCACTTTTCCATGCGTGGGTATTGTTAAACGGTTGGCTCACTAGCGCCAGATCAGGAATGCATGCGCCAGCCATCACTAAGTCTGGAAACTTCTTAATCGCAGTTTGTAGCTTAGGGTCTAGTAACGGCATAGCCCATAACAGTGATTGTGCAAAGTAGAGGTGAGTCATCAGCCCCCACGCATTTGCATCAGCTGAGTATATGCAGCATGGCAACCACCAGTAATACTGTTTGATTATCTTAGGTACTTGCATGCGAGCCACTGTGCCAGTGTGATATTAAATAAAAATGACAATACGATGATGTTTTATGGAAAAAGCTTACCGTCAGTGCCGATAGTGACTTGAGTTGTTGTGTTGGTGTTATGAGGTTTTTCTTTCATTAAACTGTCATATAGCGTGTTTATATTGTTAATAACGGATTGAATTTATTAACAGATGGGTGAACAGCGCGCATGAAAATACTATTTATATCTGATGTATATTTCCCACGTATTAATGGCGTTTCAACTTCGATCAGAACTTTTGTCGAGCAGATGCAAGGCTTAGGGCATGAAGTGCATTTAATTGCACCAGATTATGGTGTCGCTACCGAAGACGAGTCATGGATTAAGCGTATTCCGGCGCGTAGCATTTATTTTGACCCAGAAGATAAACTCATGAAGTATGGAGAGGTGCTGCAGCGCTTGCCGGGTCTACGCCGAGAAGGGTATGACTTAGTGCATATCCACACCCCGTTTGTTGCGCATTATGTGGGGTTGAAATTGGCGCGCGAGTTAAATGTCCCTTGTGTAGAAACTTACCATACGTTTTTTGAAGATTACTTACATCATTATTTACCGTGGATTCCTAAGCCCATGGCGCGTGGTGTA
>Ga0208118_100228_pt1 | contig 10530 bp, 22 predicted proteins | sample LakWasMet34_HOW6_2_FD_183876 | JGI IMG/M metagenome (GOLD analysis project Ga0208118, IMG submission 183876) | Freshwater sediment methanotrophic microbial communities from Lake Washington under simulated oxygen tension - Sediment Metagenome... | ecosystem: Environmental > Aquatic > Freshwater >... | reverse complement strand
TTGTTTGCTACATCAAACGTTTTAACGTAATAATCCTTTCTTTGGTTTGATAGATGCGGGTTATTGCAGTCAAGCCACAAATTTACATCATCATGAGTTATAGAAACGTCATTAAATAAATCCAAACTTCCAAGCATTTTTTCACCTCTTTTTATTAGTAGATTGTTGAAAAATGCGTCTTTGAATTTAACATAATATACATTGCCTGTTAAATTTAAGACGGTAGGGGAATAATAGACCCAATTTAAGACGTTTCATAGCTCCATTTTTGGAGTGTTTGAAATGAACCGTGCAAGTGCATTTTTAAAGACCTTATCCCACGAAAAAATACCGCCGCTTGATTTAGGCGATGTTTTATCAATCCACAACAATTCAAATCATCCGCAATTATCAGCCGTAGGCGCTCGCAAGCTTGACGAGGCATTATTTAACCTACATACGGCAATAGAACACATCCAAAAAGCGCAAGAATTGATGCGCGGTATTCCAATTCGACTTAATGAATTGAATCTGTCCGGTGCATATCTGCACTCGTATATTTACGTTATCAATACAACGTTAGACCTACCGAAAAACAAGTTATTAGCGGCTTACGCGCAATCGCAGAAAGCGGGCGCTAAATGAGTGCTTATCAGTTTTTTCGTGAGATTGATGCGTGGAAGCATGAAAAGCTTAATCGTTTGCCTAAAGTTTGGCGTGATGCCGTGCATAAGCGTTATGCGGTTTTGGCTAAGAATTCGTTACGTGATGCAAATTTATATTTACGTGAGTTGGTAGAGCCGTTAGAGGGTGCTATTGATATCGGGGCTAGTGATGATGATTTGCAGTCGTTGGCTAAGGCGTGCGCTGATAAGTGCGCGGAATACTTTGCTAATGAGTTGTTAAAGTGTGGCGGTTATGAGTATCAGTGCTGGGATATGTGCCTTGTTTTGACCAATTCTTACAATATGCGCTATCCAATTGAGTTTGATATGAATCAGCAAAAACTCCGTTTGTGCTGTAACAGTTGGTGGCTTCGTGGTTTGCGTAACTCTCATGCAAAGGCGCGTGAGGCGGCGGCGCGTGATGCTGGCATTGTGCATAAAAAGCATGATGTATATGTGAGTGACGATACGCTTGAGCGCCGTAAGCAACAGCTTAAGCGCAATGCAGAGTTATTAAAAAACGTGGAAATGCGAAACGAAGATGGCGAAATAATGAAGCTATCGGACATTGCTGGCGCTGGCATGGCAAACCATAAAAACAGGTTTGCGGAGTTAATGGCACGTATTAAAGGCTTTGAAGAGTTAGCCAATAAATACGGGCATAAATCTACATTTGCAACATTGACCACGCCTAGCCGTATGCACGCACGCACCAGTGACGGAAAAGAAAACTCAAAATATGACGGTACGCAGCCAGATGAGGCGCAAAAATACCTAGTTAAATGCTGGGCTAAGGCTAGGGCATTGCTAGCGAAGCATGACGTTAAGTTCTACGGTTTGCGCGTGGCAGAGCCTCACCATGACGGAACACCGCATTGGCATATGGTCCTGTGGTATGACGGCAAGCCGTCAACGCTCAAAAAGCTGAAACATTACATTACCCAAAAATTCATTGAAACAGACCGCGAAGAGTTATCGCGTGATATATCGCCTCGCGTTAAATTTAAAGATATGGACAAGCGCGGCGCGGCTGGTTACGTGGTGAAGTATGTGGCTAAAAATTTGGGCGGTGTAGAGGGTGAGAGCGATGATGAAGTGGGTAAGGGTTCGTCTAGTGAAACTAACGCCGCGAGGGTTGAGGCGTGGGCGAGTACGTGGCGCACATTAGGCAATTTCAGCAGATAGGCGGGCATTCGGTTACCGCATGGCGTGAAGTGCGCCGCATTGATGAAAATCAAACAGAGGGCAAGCGCCCGTTATTCGTGAAGTTATGGCAATCAGCACAAAACAAAAGAGCGTGATGCAAGTTTTGCCGCATTTATTGAAGCAATGGGCGGGCTTTATGTGTCTAGCCGTGAGTCGGTTTTTAGGGTTGATTATGACGTGATCGAAAAGCAGGGTAAATATGGATTGATTAGCGCGTTTAAGGTGCTGGGCGTGGGTGAGCGTTTCGGCTTTGATGTAATGGCAACTAATCGTAAAGAGTGGGTGAGGGTATGAAAGCCGCCGTATTGTTCGCCAGGTCAGATAGCGTTTATAAAAAAATTGAGGGTTTGGATGTTTACGACATAGAGCGGGATGCTAGAAGTTTTTGCAGCTCGTTGCCTGTTATAGCTCATCCGCCTTGCAGGGCTTGGGGGCGGTTGCGGCACTTTGCAAAGCCTCGTGATGATGAAAAAGATTTGGCATTTTTTGCAGTTGAGAAAATTAAAAAAAATGGTGGTGTTTTAGAGCATCCTGAATTTTCAACTTTATGGCGTGCAGCATGTTTGCCGTTGCCAGGTGAGCGGGATGATTTGGGCGGTTATACGTTGCCAATATCGCAGCATTGGTGGGGTCATCGTGCTAGAAAAAATACATGGCTTTATATTTTGGGTGTTGAACATAGGAATTTACCTGATGTGCCTATGGTGCTAGGTGATGCTAGTCATGTAATAAGGGGTGGTAGGGATAGAAAAAAGCCTCAAGTTACTCATGCAGAGCGTGAGCACACGCCGATTGATTTAGCGTTGTGGCTAGTTGAGTTGGCGCAAAGGGTTAAGGTTTAGGGTTTTGTTTTTAAGGTTTTAAGCGAAGCGGGCTATGCCCGCTTTCGCAACTTGGACTTGTGTAAATAACTGTAACCCGTGCAAGTGATTTAACTTTTTGTTAAGGTTCTACTCATAAGTTTTACTTATCAATCAAATGAAAAAGAAAGGTTTTATTTATGGGTATTAACCAAGTTGGTTCTGTAACAGATACGGTTACGGGTGAGGATAAGTCACCAAGAGGTTTATATGTTGGGTTGTCTGCGATTAACGCGGCAATCTCGGAATTGCAAACATCTGGGATGTTAAATAAGGCGCAGAAAGCGGAGCAAGTTGTATTAGTGATGCGCGAGGTTATGCACTCTATGGCTTTGGAGCTTGCGTTATTGCGTGAAGAGATGGATTACATCAAGCGCCACGGATTCGGCGGCTAATCATGGCGGGCGAAAAAACTATTAACGGGCGCATTGATTGCCCGTGTTGCGGCACAAAATACGGCGTAAGAATCACGGCAGATAAAAACGGGCATCCGTTCGGGTTCTGTGATGCAAATTGCGGGCTTCAATTGCGCATTGGTGGTGATGCTTACAGGGTTGAGCAGTTTTATAAACATAACCCAAGCATTGCCGCCGTCATGCTTGAAAAGCCTGTAACAGTAACAGAGCCTAAACCAGCGCCAGCACCAACCGAAAAACCAAAAAATACAGGCTTTAGCCTTGAGGATTTATAAAAAATGACTACTGAAAATCAAACACAAAAAAACGAAGAGCAGATACAGGCCGAAAAACAACTTGATTTTGCAATTCCTGACGAGGTGCAAGGGCAGGCGGAAGTCGTAACCGAAGTTACGCCTATTTACAACAATGATGCAGCGCAAAATGGTTTATATGGCTTATTGAGCCTTTTGCCTATCGGTTTAAATATAATCGGTTTACCGCGCACGGCAAGCGTTTGGAATGATGGCAATTGCAAAGCAGTAAGCGAGGCATTTATACCTGTATTGCGTAAGTATCAGTGGGGGCAAAAAGCTATCACGTTTTTAGAAACTGGCGGCGGTATGGAAGAGATTGCACTTGTAGTGACTTTGGCGCCTTTAGCAATTGGCACTTATTCAGAATACAGGCAGGAAACTGCAAACAAGATTGAACATAAAAAAGATGCTGATAATGACGCTAAAGCGGGCGCGGTAGATGCGCCGCCTTTGGCTGGTGTTCATTCGGCTGATACGCCACTAGGTAGCACGTTTAAGTTTGCGAGTGAAATGTAATGACATTAAAAACGCAGGATGGACAAATATTTATTTATAGCGGGCGTTCGCGTAGCGGTAAAACTGCGAAATGTTTAATGGATATTGAGGCTCAAAAATTCGATACGATATTTGTAAATGATATAGAGGCTCAATGGCACGAGATTAAAGGCTTTGTAAAGGTCACATCATTAGCAGAGTTTAAGCGTATATGTAAAAGCGGTAAAAAAGGTAAATATGCGCTAGTGGTCAATGGTGATTTAAGGCATAAGTTTGAACAGTTTTGTCAGTGCGTTTTTCATTACGCCTCATACTTTGGGCGTTGTGCAATTGTTGCCGAGGAATTGGCAGATTGTACAACAACTGGTAAAGCCCCGCCGTACTGGGGCGCGGTTTGTCGGAAAGTGTTAAAGCGTGGCGCTTGGGTGTTTGCCATTTCACAACGTTGGGCTGAGGCAGATAAAACATGTATGGGTAACGCGGCAAAAATATACATTTTTCAGCCAGCAACCCTTACAGATGCGAAATATTTGGCTGATAAGGTAAACGCGGATGTGTTGCAAATATTCAACTTGGATTATGACGGCTATCAATACATTGAATCAAACCTAAATAAAAGGGTGAATGCGCTTAAAAACCTACCGTTCCCGCGAAAAAAGGATGGTGAGTGATGGGGTATAGGTGGAGTTGGATGTATACATACCTTTGCTACTGTAGCAGGTGTAAGTTGCAATTTAAGTACGGGATTAGATGCCAGAAGTGTGGAAAATTATGCAATTAATTAAAATATTTTTAATCATTTTTAACGCCGTTTACCTGTAACGGGAACTGGAACAGTTACCGCCTATATTGGCGGTTTTTTTTTATCTGTTTAATGAGGCCTTCGATTAGTAAAACTTATCAACTAACAGGGATTCATTAAAATGGATAAACAAATGCAAACTAATTTAATCGGCATCGCGCTTTTAATCGCCGCCGTTAAGTTCGCGCCTAAGTCATTACCGCTTGTAAAAGCTGGTATTGCTGGCGTTTTAGCTGTAAAGGTAGCGGCCTACGTGCCATACGTTAACGGTCAAACATTAGGCGGTGCTTAATCATGGCTAAAAAAATCTATGAATTGCCTAGTATTTCGCGTGTTGTGGCTGGTTCAACTGCAATTTTGGAATTGCCAATTGGCCCTACATACCATGACATTGTTTTTACCTTAACGGGTACAGCTTTGGCAGTGGCTCATATCGGTCAAGTTCGCGTATTGGTGAACGGTAACGAGATTCAACGCTATGCAAACTTGCAGCGCTTGTTTGACTTAAACGCGTATTACAACCGCGAAGGCGATACAGTAAACGAGTTCAAACTTGCATTTGCGCGTGATGAATACAACGAACTTGCATTTAAACGTGCGCCAGCGTTAGGCACATTAGGCTTGTCAACTGTCACTATTGAGATGGATTTACAAGCGGCGTTCCCTGCTAACGGTACTATCGTAGCGCGTGCGCTTATTGATACAGTGCCTCAGCCTTTGGGCGTGTTTAACCGTATCCGTGAAGTTGGTTTGTCTAGCTCTGTGACGGGCGTGGTTGAAACAGACAAAATCCCAAAAGGCGGCGCAGTGTATCAAGCGATTCACTTGTTTAAGGCTGATATTTCACGCGTAGAGCTTGAAGTAGACGGCGTTAAGGTGATTGCATCTACAAAAGCAACTTTAGAGCGCCTACAAAAGGCTATTCGCCCTGTGGCGCGTGTGCCTCAAACGGCAAAGGCTACGCATTTGGACTTCTTGCTAGAGGGTGATGCGGGCGATTTGCTGAATACTCAAAACGTGCGCGATATTCGCTTGCGTTCTACCTTTGATAGCGTGGGTTCTTGTGATTTAGTGCTTGAGCAACTAGACGTATTAACTGCGGTTTAGGTGGTGCGCTATGGGGCTTAATACAGGCATAGCTTTAATTGATGGGCTTAGTGATATCGGCATTAAAGATATTTTTGCTTATCAGGCCGCGCAAAATCAATCAAAAATTGATTTGGGCATGGCAGATACAAGTAACTATGTCGCCCGCTTAAACGCGCAAGCGGCATTGTTGCAAGGTCAAGTTGCAGCGCAAGCGTATCAACAAACTAATAGCAATAGCTGGGTTAGCGATAACAAGTGGTTATTGGTTGCTGGTGCGGCTTTAGTGGTCGGCGTGATCGTAATTGCGGTTAAAAAATAATGGGGCTATTCGGCAGTAGTGCGAAAGTATCAAGTGCAACCAGTGCGGCAACTAGCGGGCTGGGTGCATTTGCACCTAAAAACACTATCACTTACAGCAAACCTTTTCTTGATGTGACAAACCCAGCTAGTTTAGTGGGTTTGTCAATCGTTCTAATAGTTGGCTGGGTGGCTTGGCGGAGGCTTAAATAATGGCTGGTGGTATTAGTGATGCTGGGGTGTTTTCGGCTGGTACGCCGCTAGATGTAACAGGCGGCGCGGCTGGTGCTGGCGGTGTGATGTCTAGTCTTGGCGCGGCGGCAAGCTTTACAAATCCTATGATTGCAGGGATGCAAATCATGAGTATGTTAAGCGGGTCTAGCATTAACAAATCAGGCGGCGGCGCTAGTTCTGCTAGCGGTTTAGCCTTTTTTGAAGGTGAAAATACGCAAGATTACGCAAGGCCGTTGTTTGACTTAAGTTCAATCAGGGGCGTTTTATTGGCTAGTGGGCTGGTGGTTTTAACTGTTTACGCTTATAAAAAATTTAAAGGTTAAAAAATGGGTTCATGGTCACAAAGTGTTAGTAACACAAATTACACCAATCAACCGTTAACGCTTAATGATGCCAATAGTGGCGTAGCGATTGCGGGTAGTGGTAACGCGGTAGGTAATAGCGCCTTAATCAATGGCGCAAATACTGGCGTGGTGAATAATTTAGACGGTGGCGCAATTCAACGGGCTTTTGATTCTACGGATAAAAGTATCGCGGCAATTGCGGATTTAACCGCAAAAATTGTATCTAGCACGGCGGCGCAAAATACGGCGGCGCTGGGCTTTACAGAAAAAGCAAACGCGGCGGCAAATGCGGCGGCAAACCCTACGGCAACGGCAGAAAAGCAAACCAATTACACCATTATTGCGGTGGTTGGCTTGGTGGTGGTTTATTTGGTGATGCGGGGTGCAAAATGAGTATTCGTGAAATTACCGTAAAAATAGGCGCGGGCTTATCTGACGAGTTCGCATTTAAAGGCAATTACATCCGTGCGAAAGTTGCGCCTTATGCCTTAACCATTGAAAACATGGGCAGTGCTGGGCGTGATGTATTTACGCTGGGCGAAGGTGAGGATGCAATATTTAACGGTGATTTTGAACGCTTAAGAATCACTAACAACGGCGTAGTTGATGCGTCATTTGTGCTAGTTATTGCGAAAGATGCAAAGGTAAACAGTGCAAAGTTAAGCGGCAATGTCACTGTAAATAATAACGGCGCAGCAACGCAAGGGCGCGTAAGTTTAACGAACGTTAATCAAGCGATTCTAGCGGCTAATCCTGCGCGTAAATACTTGATGATTCAAAACAATGATGCGGGCGCAGTGATGCGCGTAAGAATTGACGGCAACGCGGCAACAGCGGCGCAAGGTTTTAGAATCCCCGCGGGTAGCACTTATGCATTTGACGGGTTTAACGTAACAGGCGCGATTAACTGCATGATGGAAACGGCAACGGGCGCGGCTGGCAATGTTGAGTTTGCAGAGGCTTAACAATGGGGATTAGTTCAAATGCGGGGGGTGTGCCAGTAGGCGCAGAGCTTCCATATCACGGCGGGACTATTCCAGTAGGCTATTTGCTCATGTATGGGCAGATTGTAAATATTGTTGATTACCCTGCATTGTTTGCGGTGCTTGGTGCGGTTCACGGTGGTAACGGAAGTACAACGTTCGGGATTCCAGATAGTCGCGGGCGTAATACGGTAGGTAAAGATGATATGGGCGGAACACCTGCTAACCGTGTGACGGTGGGCGGCAGTGGTATTGCTGGTGCAACGCTTGGCGCAAATGGTGGAGGTGAGTCGGTAACTGTAACAGAATCCCAAATGCCAGCTCATGCGCATAGGCCGCAGAAAAATAGCGGCGGTTCATCTGGTAATACGGACATTGTAGCAACTGGAACGGGTAGCTCGGCAACTGTTCAGGTCTATCTTGATACTACGGTAAAGGGTTCGGGGCAGGCACACTCAAATATGCCGCCGTCATTAGTGGCTAACAAAATTATTAAAGCATTTTAAGGGGTAGTAAATGGCGCAAGTAACAGTAAACGTTCCTGATTCTCAAATTATTGTAGATGGTGAGGCATTAACATTTGCCTTTGATTACTTCCCTAGTAAGTTGCGAGTGATTCAATGGAATGGTGCAAACGGCACTATGGAATTTACGCGGGGCGCTAATCAATGGTTTGATAATCTTGAGCAGGTACAGGACTATATCGACCAATTCAATGCAGAAAAAGCCCGTTTAGCGGCATTGGTTTAATCATGCTTAAAGGGCTATTGGCAGCGGTGGGGCTTGGGTTGGCTGGTTATGTGGCTTATTCAGTCTATACAGAAAATAGAGGCGTAAGCGCGAACGGTGAGGGCGGGCTTATGGATATTACGGCGGGCGTAATTGAGGGCGGTTTTATGAAAGTAACAAGTTTTAACGGTGGCTTAAACATGGGCGTGTCGCTTGCTGGTTTGGCACATATTAAAGGCTGGGAGGGGTTCCGCGTGAATCGTTATCTTGATTCAGCGGGTAAGCCTACTATTGGTTATGGGCATTTGATTTTGCCTACTGAAAGCTATCAAACAATCACTATCGAAGAGGCCACGCGCCTATTGGTTAAAGACTTAAGCGCCGCCGAAGATGCGGTCAATTCGCTGGTTAAAATCAAGCTAACACAATTTCAGTTTGATGCGCTGGTGAGCTTTGTATTTAACGTAGGGCGCGGTGCGTTTGCACGTTCTACACTGCTTAAAAAGGTGAACGCGGGACTATTTACCGAAGCGAAGGCAGAGTTTTTAAAGTGGGTTAATTCGGGCGGGAAGTTTACGCAAGGTCTATACAATCGCAGAGTTGCGGATGCAGAGCTATTCGCGGCAGGGGGTAATTTAGCATGAAACTAACATTAGAAAATATCGCTATTGTGCTGGGTGCGCTGGCAGTGGCTTATCTAGTTAACAAGGTCGTGAAAGACAAAAGCGCATTGCAAAGCATTAGTAACGTGCAATATTCGCCAGAATGGTCTGATAACGTGACAGGCAACAAAGCAACGGATAACTTGCTATATGTCTAACTTTTTAGAAAAACATAGCGGCTTAGTGGCGCTTGCTGGTGGTGGTTTATTGGTGCTTTACGTGCTGAATAAATACTTTAACAAGGCGGCTGATTCTGTACTTGGTCAAGGCTTACAACATCCGCTTGAGGCGCTGGGCGCGTTGGCTGGGTCTGTGGTGGGTGTTGAGCCTCAAGTGACAGGCGGAACACAGTTAACAGATAACTTTAATTATTACATCCTGCTTAATGGCGGGATTGATAAATACTTACAACAAAAAAGGGCGGGAACGTTTACGGGTGCGCCTTATGACAGTGCAATAGATTACAAAAAGCAATTACAAAACAAATCATTATCGGCATTTTATTTATAAGGGGTAGGGCATGAAAGCGAAGTTAATAGCATTTTTTGACAGTAAGTTAACATGGGCAACGATTGGCACGGTGGCGGGGGTGTTTGGTCCTGAAATAGAAACCAAAGTTAACGCGCTGGGCGTGTTTGTGATGGCGGTGCTATAAATGCATGATTTAGTAATTCCTGTGGTTAGTGCTTTTGCGTAATTCGTTGGTAGCTATGCTGCGCTTAAAGTTCATGTAGATTACTTAAGGCGTGATGTTGATTTAGCACATAGACGCATAGACCAATTGCAGAAAATTACACCATAAAAAAAAGCCCGCATTGCGGGCTTTTTGCTATTCGCCTGGGCGAGATTAGAATTTAAAGTTTGCGGCTATTTCATCGTCATAAGTAAAAGCGCATTGTGTGCTTGCTAATCTACCGTTTGCAGTTGAACCCATGCAACTAGCGCCGATTTTATGTCCGTTGTGAGTAATGCAGTGGTAAAGGTGGTTAGGGTCTTGTGTGTCTTTGTCGCAGGATAGTGAGCCGTTGCCAGCTTGGTCTAACTGGAAAAATAATTGATTAGTGTTATTTATGTAAAAGACGGCGGCATAATCTTTATTAAGTAGATTCTGCTTAACTGCTAGTTGTGCATCAATTTTAATGGTGGAGCTTTCGCCCTTTGGTCTATAGTTTTGTGAGGTGGATTTATACACAGCAGGATTAGCGGCACATCCTACAAAGCTTAAGCAAGTTAAAGCAATCAATAGTTTTTTCATGGTGTTAGCCTTTTATTTTTGGTTAGTTGATTGGGTTTTTTGAGTTTTCACATAATAGCGCCGATTACGTGCGCGGCGCATTATTAGTTTTCTAAATTTACAGCTTTTTAAATCACAATGGCACTTCATTTTATTGCATGGAGGCGGCGGTTCGGGCGTGTCGCACTTGTATTTGGTTCTAAAAGCGCTGTAGGTTTCAGGCGGTAAATCATCCTGTT
>Ga0208118_100227_pt1 | contig 10632 bp, 22 predicted proteins | sample LakWasMet34_HOW6_2_FD_183876 | JGI IMG/M metagenome (GOLD analysis project Ga0208118, IMG submission 183876) | Freshwater sediment methanotrophic microbial communities from Lake Washington under simulated oxygen tension - Sediment Metagenome... | ecosystem: Environmental > Aquatic > Freshwater >... | reverse complement strand
TTTACCACAGGTGTTTAAAAATCACCTTTACAACAAGCAAGAGAGAGTTTACATGAAAAAACAATTTGTAAAAACAGAAAACTACGAGCGATTCAGGACAGGCATTACCGCTGTTGAGAACCGTGGCGCAGCCGAGGCTAGCTTAATGCTGGTGACGGCTGAAGCTGGTTTTGGCAAGAGCACAACGGTAGACCACTGGGCGATTCAAAGCGGTGCAGCTTATGTGCGTGCTAAAGAAGGCTGGACACCTGCATGGTTCAAAAGTGAGTTAGCAGAAAACTTAAAATTAGACACTCGCGGCAGACCAAAAGACATGTTTGCGCGTATTGCTGGTTACATAGGCAGCAACCAAATACCAATTGTGATTGATGAGGTTGAGCATTGCCTTGAAAACAATGCAGCAGTACTTGAGGCTGTACGTGATTTAAGCGACTTAACTGAGGTGCTAGTCATTTTAGTTGGTATGGATCAGGTGCAGGCTCGTATTGCACGCCACAGACAAATTAGCAGCCGTATTGCACGTGTGGTGGAGTTTCAGCCTGCAAGCGTTAACGATGTACTGCTGACTTGCAAACAATTGGCAGAAGTAGACATTGCCGATGATTTAGTGACAGAGATTCACCGTGCTAGTGGTGGTCGTATGCGCGACATCATGAATGCAATTGCCACTATAGAAAACACCGCAAAACGTAATGGTGCAACCAATGTGACGCTAGCTGACATGGCAGGCCAAAGTCTCACCCATGATTGGCAATCACGCCGCCCACGTATTGTTAAAGCGGGAGTACGGTAATGTCAAAAATCAAAGTACTTGCAAATGATAAAGCCACTGGGGATAGCATTAATGGGGCCATTTCTAAAGTTGGAATGGTGCCATTCTCTAATGAGGCGCACATCATTTTCTTAGATGACAGCGGTTTTGCATGCTTAAAAATAGGTGGGGAGTACTCAGAGCTACGTAAATTAGCCAATGCGCTCTTACATGGCATATCGCTTTTAGAAAATGAGCGTGGAGTGCTGCAATGATCTGGACATCTAACGCTATTTTAGCTGCTATTGCAGACTCTTTTAACATTGACTGCGTGCGTGAGGCCGAACTTGTTGAGTTCACAGGATTAAACGAAACACAGGTTGATCGTGCGTGCTTAAAGCTACGTAAACATGGCTTTTTAGAAAAGTGTGGGCAAGGCTGCCACACCATTACTGAAGCTGGCCGTATTGCAATGGCTGAAGGTAAGAAAATCACCAGTGGCCCTAATGGTAAGCAGTCAGCCGCAAGAATCAACAAGAACAGCCTACGCATCAAGGTTTGGCGCGCCATGCGCATCCGTAGCAAGTTCTCAATACCTGAGCTGGCAATGTTAGTAGCTCAAGGTGGAGAGAAAGATATCACCAGCAACATCGGCAAGTATGTTCGCGCCCTGCAAAAGGCTGGTTATCTTGCTGAAATGGGCAAACGCGAAAAAGGCAGCGCCATTACTAGCAATGGCCATAAGCGTTATTGGTTAATTCCTGAGCGCAATACAGGCATACAAGCACCTGTGTGGCGTGTATCTGCAAAAACTGTGTATGACCCAAATACAGAATTGGAGCATGCATGTCTTTAAAAAATACAGTGTGGCTAAAGCTATTAGCAGAGGCTGTTGATAAAAGCAGTAAGCAAGCAGTTGCTGATGAGCTTGGTGTATCTCGCACGACAATCAGCTTGGTAATGAATGATAAATATCCAGCAAGCACCGACAAGATTGAGGCGCTAGTAATGGATTTATATAGCCGTGTTGACTGCCCTCACTTAGGCGAACAAATCACCATTACACAATGCAAACGCCACCATAGTGAAAACGCCCCTACAAGCAGCCCTCGTGCAATGCGTCTGTGGAGAGCATGCCAATCTTGCCCAAACAATGGTGAAAAAAGTGGAGCTAAATATGAATAGATATGAAGTGAAAATTCGCACGCCAAAAGGCAATGAAATAATGACGCGCACCATAGAAGCAGTTGCTGAAAATAGCTGGCGCGCAGGATGCATAGTCTTACAACTACTTAGTAATGAATCGCCAAACTTAAGCTTAACCGTGCGTCAGATCAAGGAGGCTAAGCGTGCGTAAACATAGCAAAGCAATCGTTATTGCGCCATTTTCACCTAAGCCACTACATAACGAGCGTGGCTTAATTACCAGAGCAATACACACATTGCGCTTGGTTATGACTACAAATTACAGCCTACCAGTGGCTTGGAAAGTGGCGGCTTAAGATGGCATCAATGCGCTTAGTCTGCCCATGCTGCGCGGCTGAATTTCCACTAGAAGCGGCAATGAGTGATGTATCAGCTCGCCAGGCTATTGCACGTGCGTTTAGCCTCACGCCACTTGGTGATGTGTTGCTGCCGTATGTTGGCTTATTTAAACCAGCCAAACAGGCATTAAAAATGCCTGCCCTGGTACGAATATTAGATGAGCTGCTTGTTGATATTAAAGCAGGACAAATCACACGTGGCGGCACCATCTACCCTGCCCCACAAGAGTATTGGCGCAGTGCAATTGAAACCATGCTAGCAAGCCGTGACAGGCTCAGCTTGCCTTTAAAGAGCCACGGTTACCTTTATGAAATTATCGCAAGCTTTGGCAACCGTGCAGCTGCTGCACAAGAGCGTAAAAGCGAGCAAGGCCGCAAGTATGGAGCGATTCAAACAGCTGACAGTACCGTTATTCACAAAGCACCAGTAAATACACCTCGCAATACGAATAGAACCATTGGATCGGTGTTGAAAGAAGTCACTAGAAAGGGTCAACAGAATGGCAACTAAACACGACTTATTACAAGTGCTAAGTGAGCACATTGGCGCGGCTAAAGGCATCCGTGGGCAAGACCTTGCCCACTTGCTGAGTGTTTCAACTCGTGAATTGCGCAAGCTAATCAGCCAAACGATTGAGCAAGACGCTACCGCGATTTGTGGCCACCCAAGCACTGGCTATTACATTGCCAGCAGCGATAAAGAGCTTAAAAGCACCATAGAGTTTCATAAATGCCGTGCCATGCATGAGTTACGCAAGGCAAGCCAATTATCAAAAATCCCGTTGGCCGATTTGGTTGGCCAACTTCATTTACGTACTTAACCAGGAGAAACAAAATAATGAACGCACCAACAACAATACCAGCAGGCCTTCGCCGGAAGCATGACGGAAGTTATGTGCCTGAATCTATGATTAAGCCGATTGATCTTGCACGTGATCAGATTGTGAATGAGATTGTAGAGAACGCAAAAGAGCTAAATAAACTCATTAGCGGATTTAAGCTTAAAACCTTTGCTGATGTACAAGCCTTTATCGAAATTAGCGCAGAGCAGTATGGCGCAAAAATCGGTGGCAATAAGGGAAATGTCACCTTAATTAGCTTTGATGGCCGCTACAAGATACAACGCGCAGTAGCTGAGAGCATCACATTTGATGAGCGCCTGCAAGCAGCAAAACAGTTAATTGATGAGTGCATTCACACATGGTCTGAAGGTGCTAATGCCAATATTCGCGCACTGGTAAACGATGCTTTCCAAGTGGATAAAGAAGGCAACATCAGCATAGGTCGCGTGCTTGGCTTACGCCGTTTGGACATCACAGATGATAAATGGCAAAAAGCCATGCAAGCCATTAGCGATGCGATTCAAATAGTAGGCAGCAAGAGCTATGTGCGCGTGTATGAGCGGGTTGGCGACAGTGATAAATGGTCTGCAATCGCTTTAGATGTGGCAGGTGCCTAATGCAAAGCCGCATGCAATCGATGCTTGAAGCTCTGATCAACATACTGGTTGGCTTCAGCATCAACATGCTACTTAACTTTAGCGTGTTTCCATTGTTTGGTTGGCATATCAGCCTGACACAAAACTTGGCGCTAGGTGGCGTTTATACAGTAGTTAGCATTATTCGTAGCTACTGCCTGCGCCGTTTCTTTAACAAGGTGCATGCCGTGCAAAAGCACCACGATGATGACGTGCATTTAGGTGTTGGTGCATGAGCCTACTCACAGACCCGAAGGCATTCAACTACCTGATTATGGTGCTGTACCTGTTGAATGCCTGCCGCTGGGCATATGAGGCTAAATGGGCTGATGTTTGTTACTGGATATCAGCTCTGGCCATCACGGCAACCGTCACTTTTTTATACGATCACTAGCTTTTCTGGTGTTTTTTCTGAAGGGTTTTAGCAATAAAGCCTTTCAAAAAAATCAACCAACCATGAAAGGTAATAAATATGAATCAAGCAGATTTAGTAAAAGCAGTTGCAGATAAAGCAGGTCTACCGCAAGTAGGCATCGAATCAACGCTTAAAGCACTGTCTGCAATCGTGCAAGAACAACTTAAATCTGGCGGTGAAGTAACCTTGCCAGGCATTGGCAAACTTAGCGTTAAAACACGCGCAGCACGCTCAGGACGCAATCCTTCAACGGGTGAATCCTTGGCTATTCCTGAGAAGAAAGTGCCGCATTTCAGCGCATTAAAAGCATTAAAAGATGCTGTGACTGTTTAGTTAGATTTTCATCTTTAGGCCGTTAAAACGGCGGCCTAAGTAAGACGATTTAACGGGAATTAATATGAAACTTACAAAAGAACAACAAATGGAATTAGCACAAAAACTTACATCTCCTTGGGGGCATGTAAGGCTTATTTGTGACGGCTTTACGATAGACCTGAAAGTGCAAAGAATGAAAGGTGGCATGTCATATCGCGTCATGACATACGTTAATGGTCAGTTCCACGGCTTGTGGGTTTCATCAAAAAACGAACACCCTGAACAAAAGTTTCTTAGAAAGCTAGTAAAACCGCTTTATTCAGTTGCTATGAAAGCAAAACTAGAGAAGATATATGGGAAACGCGCATTTGCAAAAGAGGAACGCTTTCATGAGAAGTTGACATCTTACATGCCTGATTTTGCAAGTGGCAAGGCGGCTATCAGCCATCTTTGCAAAGTTAGTGAGTCCATACAGGTGGTGCACGAATAATGAAGCAGCGCCCTTTGACAAAAATACAACTGACAGTGCTTACCATGAAGTTAGCAGGTAACAGTAACTATGCAATTAGTCGTGTGCTGGGAATTCATCCTGATACGGTAAGTAATAAATATAGTGATATTCGTAGAGGTATAGCGAAAGGTGCTTATAACAATCTACCTAATGAATTAAATGTTAATGGGGATTTGTTTTGTGGGGTTAATGATGAAAAACCAAGATAACAACACTAGTCGTACTAGCGAGCTAGCAATGATCCACATCGCTAAGAAAGCACTTGGCCTTGATGATGAAACCTATCGCGGCATGCTGTTTACTGTTGCGCGTGTAAAAAGCAGCAGTGAATTAGACCAGGCTGGCAGAGATGCAGTACTTTCCCACATGAAAGCTCGTGGCTGGCAGAGTAAAGCTACTGCGCCGGATGTCGCAAAAGCCAAGCAAGCATTGATTGGCAAGATTGGAGCATTGCTGGCAGACATGGGTCTGAGTTGGGCATATGCAGACGGCATTGCAAACCAAATGTACAAACGCGCTAAATTGCAGTGGTGTAAACCAGCCGAACTGCGCGGCATTATTGTTGCGCTCGTGAACAAACAAAAGAACAAACCAAAGGCAAATAATGGTTAAAGCAACCGAAAACTACCAATGCTCAATCAAACTCCCACCTTCACTGGATGAGGTTGTGGCAGTGATTGGTGAGTCAACCACTATTGCGCTTATTAATGAGTACGGCGGCACCACGCAACGCCTACCAGCCATACGCAATGCAACTGACGACCATGAGTTTTCAAAGGTAATTGGTAAAGAGAAGCTGCACCTATTGATCAATGCAATTGGCGCCAGCCGCTATGTGTATATTCCACGTTGTGCGGATGGCCTGCGCCTTAAAAGAGACCGCGAGATTGTGAATCGATTTAACGAAGGCGAAGCCGTTGAAAATCTTGCCAGAGAGCATAGTTTGAGTGATAGACAGATATGGAACATACTCAAAAAAACTGAAATGGGTGACGGACAGACCCAGTTGTTTTAGTATGTCAGAACTAAAGAGGTGTTTATGCAATTAACTAATGAAGAGCTAGACCTTTGTCGCCAGTGGTTTGATAGCGTACAAGATAGAAACCCAGCTTATTTAACGGGGGATGACTATACTCTCGCTATAAAACTATATGAGAAGCTTGGTATAAGAGTTCCTAATAGCATTAGGGATGCTATTGTCCGCTTGCCACGCCGCAAACCAGTTGCATATATTGAGATTCCATCAAGTGAATTGGCTAAAATTGGAGGTAAAAAGTGAATTTATATCTAGGTTTATTTTTGGTAGTTTGGGTTGTATTGATATTGGTTGGCCTTAAATACAAGTGGTCAATTGTTCAATCTCTACTGGGCGGTCTCTTGGCTGCTGCATTGGCAATGATGCCTTTATCACTGGCTGTATCTGCAATTTCAGAACAAGAAACCAAGCCTATAGTTGCTGAAACTAAAGAAGCTGTTTTGAACTCATCTTATGATGGTAGCGTTCACCAAGTTGAAGAGTGGCTAGGTAAAAACTTTAATGACGCTAAATCTATTGAGCGCATTGAGTGGAGCAAAGTAGTAAAAACCGAGCAAGGTAACTATGTTGTGCGCTACAAATTCAGGGCAAAAAACGAAACTGGCGGCATGGAGATATATAACAAAGCCTTCATTTTAGGCTCAACCGGCATCGTTCTTTCAATGACAGATTACAAGAGCTGATTGACACTAAAATAAAACAAGCGTAGTTTGAAAAAAGGGGTGCTTTATAGCGCCCCTTTTTGCTACTGAAGCCGCTCAGTGGCGCATTCAAAAGCCTCATGCCATAACATCGGTTTCATGAGAGCATCTTACAAAATTCTATTAGCAGGCTTAACCAGTGCATCTGCACTCGCATTTGTGAGTGGATGGGAAGGCACAGAGCTAAAGCCATATCGTGATATTGCTGGCGTCCTTACTGTATGTAATGGCTATACCGGCTCAGACATCATCAAAGACAAAACCTACGGTAAGCAAGAGTGTGACGCCCTGCTTAAACAAGAGCTAACGGCGCATGGAAAGGCTGTCCTAGCTTGCGTAAAAGTGCCGCTTAACCAAAACCAATACAATGCATTTGTCTCGCTCACGTATAACGTTGGCTCAGGCAACTTCTGCAAATCTGGGTTACCAAAAAACAAGTTCCTTATTGATCTGCTAAACGAAAGTGATTACACAGGTGCGTGTAATCGCATACTGGCCTATAACAAAGCTAGGGTTAACGGCAAGCTTGTACCAGTGTATGGCCTGACCAAGCGCCGTCAAGCCGAGCGCGCCATGTGCTTAACACCTATTTCACCAGTGAACGGAGGCCAATATGCAATTGGCTAAGGGTTGGGGGCAGATTTTCACTCCATTTACAGGCGTTGCAATAGTCGCAATAGCTTGTGTGGTCATTGTTGGCTTAATTGCCAGTTCAATTAAGCAAGGCTATACAGTTCCGCAGCCAACTCCACCTGTTGGGTTAAACGTAGTGGCAACACCTGCACCTGCAGTAAAAAAGGTGGCTGTTGTTGATAAGCCAATCAAGGCTAAGACCGTTAAAGTTTACTCGCCCTCCGTTAAAAAATCGGAAAACCTACCTGTAGCTATCCAGGACAACCCTGCTTTAGATGTCATTGCATCTAATCAAGTGCCTGCTGACGATCACTCTCAAACGATTACCACACTAATCAACACAGAAACAGGCGAAAGCCAAACGTTTGTTAAGCGCGACCCATTACCTTGGCTCGCACTAGATTCACGTGGTGAGGCTGGCTTATATATGGGAATTAAGAACGGCCAACCAGCTGCAAGATTGGAAGTTAAGCAAGGCGTGTTTCAAGTAAAGGCTTTGCATTTTGGCGTGGTCGGCACTGTTGATCAACCGATAAATAGCGCAATTGAGCCTGACTATTTTGTAGGCGCTGGCGTTTGGGCGAGGTGGTAAATGTTACCTACAGATCAAGCGCAGATACTTGAAGAGTCTGAGAGAGACAGCGGCATTAATACGGTTAGGGCAAGAGTCAAAAATGCAGGAAATCTGCCCTCTGCCAAATTCTGTGTTAACCCTAGTTGTGGTGAAGTAATACCGGAGGCCCGAAGGATTGCCTATCCGGGTGTGCGGCTTTGTACAGAGTGTAAGGCCTTTAATGAACAGTACGGGCGTCTGCCTTGAATAATGGAGAAAAACAATAATGAATTCCGATGAGAGTCGTTTGCTGGGTGAGATAAAGGGGAAGCTTGATCTAGTGATTGACGGCCAAGCAGACCAAAAAGAAACCTTTGAAAAAAAGCTAGATGGCTTAGATGAACGCCTGCGCAAGGTGGAAAACAAAGCCGCATTAAACGGCGCTATCTCTGGCGGCATTATTAGTATTGGCATGGCCATTGCCATTGAAAAATTAAAAGCAGTGACTGGAATGCGTTAATGGCTTACGGTGAAGAAACACGGCGCGCTTTAAGAGCCGCTTATGTACATAAAGCCTTAAGTTTAGAGGCCGCTGCAGAGCAGATGGATATTGCATTTGGTACAGCCAGCCGTTGGAAGCGTGATGCCAAATTAGCTGGTGACGATTGGGATAAAGCTAGAACTGCGTCAATGATGGCAGGCCAAGGCCATGAGGCCGTTAGCCAATTAGTGCTGCAAGAATTTATGACACTGTTTCAAAGCACTATTGAGCAACTAAAAAAAGATGACCAAGGCAACCCAATGGCTAAGGCAGAGGCGCTATCACGCCTATCTGATGCTTATAACAAAGCCATGAGTGCAGCCGCCAAGTCAAACCCGAAACTTAATAAACTGGCCGTGGCAATGGAAGTGCTGCAGATGTTGGCCAGTTTCATTCAAGAAGAGCACCCAGAACTCACCGAGCAATTTTTAAACGTGTTAGAGCCATTTGGCGAGAAAATTAGCGGAGTGTTTGGCTAATGGCTAAGAACAGCAAAGAGTTTTTAGAGCAGCTGGCAGAGCTTGGCCAGTCGCTACGCAATAAGATTGAGGCTGATGTTTCAGGCTTTAAGTCTGACGCAGAGAGCGCACGTATGCGCCGTTTGCAGGCGCAAGATAACTTTGAGTTCTTTTGTAAAACGTACTTTCCGCATTACGTTAAAAAAGACAACAGCATCCTGCATGACCACTTGTATAAGCGTTTGCCTGAGATTGTAAACAGCACTGAGAGCGAAACAGACGCACTGGCAGCGCCACGTGGTGAGGCTAAGTCAACAATCACCACTCAGCTATTTGTTATCTGGTGCGTAATCACTGGCCGCAAGCATTACCCGATCATCGGCATGGACGCATTCGACCAGGCAGCAATCATGCTTGAAGCAATCAAAGCAGAGTTGGCATACAACCCGCGCCTGATGATGGATTATCCAAACGTTACAGGCCAAGGCCGCGTTTGGCGAGCCGAGGTAATACTGACTGCAAACAATATAAAAATTGAGGCTGTAGGCAGCGGCAAACGCATTCGTGGGCGTAGACACGGCCCATACCGCCCTGACTTGTTTGTGGGTGATGATCTTGAAAACGATGAGAACGTAGCAAGCCCAGCACAACGCGATAAGCTTGAAGCGTGGATCAACAAGGCGGTACTTAAACTTGGTGAGCCTGGTGAAAAGTTTGATGTCATTATCATTGGCACCATTCTGCACTATGACAGTGTGCTAGCTCGCCTGATTAAAAACCCGTTATGGAATGGTAAGAAATTTCGCGCACTGATCACTTGGCCAAACAGGATGGACTTGTGGGACAGATGGGAAGAGTTGCTGCTGAATGTTGGCAAGCAGGCTGCTGCTGAGTTCTACCAAGCACATAAACCTGACATGGATGCAGGATCTGAAGTGAGCTGGCCAACAGCACGCCCATTAGTTGTATTAATGACTATACGGGCACGTGACGGGCATGCTGCGTTTGACTCTGAACTGCAGAACGACCCGCTAAGTGATGATGATGCCCCATTTGCAAAGTGTATTACCTTCTGGGTAAACCGCCTTAATGAATGGGTGTTTTATGGGGCATGCGACCCCAGCCTTGGTAAAAAAGGCGCAGGCCGCGACCCTTCTGCAATTCTTGTTGGTGGGTATAACCGCAGCACTGGCATATTAGATGTAGTTGAAGCAAGTATCCGCAAGCGTCTGCCTGACCGCATTATTGAAGACGTAATTAGCTACCAGATTGAGTACAAGTGCCAACTATGGCTAGTTGAATCTGTGCAGTTTCAGGAGTTCATGCGTACCGAGTTAGTGAAAAGGTCTGCAAAACGAAGAGTGCCAGTGCCTGCACGTGGCGTAACTCCGTCAACAGATAAAGAGCTGCGTATTGAAAGTATGCAACCACACATGGCTAATGGATTAATCAGGCTGCACCCTAGCCTCCATACGCTTATTGAGCAATTAAGGCATTGGCCAAAAGCAGACCATGACGATGGGCCGGATGCGTTGCAAATGCTGTGGGCGGCATCCCTTTCATTAGGTGCGGGTATGGACTATCAAGGCGCAGGTAAATCAAATAGAGAATCAACAGGAGGTGGCGCATGGTAGCGATACTAGATCAACACGGGCAGCCAATTAAAAAGCCGGAGTTAAAAGAATCACAGACCGCCA
>Ga0208118_100225_pt1 | contig 10760 bp, 7 predicted proteins | sample LakWasMet34_HOW6_2_FD_183876 | JGI IMG/M metagenome (GOLD analysis project Ga0208118, IMG submission 183876) | Freshwater sediment methanotrophic microbial communities from Lake Washington under simulated oxygen tension - Sediment Metagenome... | ecosystem: Environmental > Aquatic > Freshwater >... | reverse complement strand
CAAAGTCGCGTAAAGCCTTCGGTATACTTTAAGCCAATCGCCCACACCACTTCTAACAGCCCGGCTGCAACAAGAATCGCCCAACTCATCTTAAATACCTCACAAAAAATATTGGGTCGTCCCTAGATTAACTCAAATAAGTAAGGTCGTCCTTACCTATCACATACAGCATTAAGTTTAGCACCAGAATCCAATATCAGCTTACTTTAAGTCTGCCGAACAATATTAATTAACAACGCGACCATGCACAACAAGTGCATACCAAGCGCTATTGCCGACCTTGCTTGCATAGGACAAACAAGCAACCCGCTCAAATGCGGGGCCTACAATTTGTGCAGTGCCGGATTTAACTCTCTAATTAATTCATGCAATTATTGCATCATGCATGATGCACATTTTACTATTTATTTATACAAATCAATAATGTAGGGGCTTGGCACATATACTGCTGTTACCTTGAGAATATTTCAAATCAAGGCACACCCTACACTATGCAGTCAATGAATCCAGAAGTTATTGAGAATACGGCACTACCAAAACTTTTGAATCAAACACAAGCGATATTGCTAGTTGTTATGTTCATTATGCTGACAGGCAACTTTGCTCTGTTTCACGGCATTGTGCATATATACCCACTTACAGTGGCCAATATTCCTTTTTTAACCTCATTGGCTTTATTCTTTAGCGCACTGACCGCTATTTTCTTTTTATCCATTTGCCATGGAAAATTCACACGCTGGATATTGGCGCTGTTTGTCATTATTGCATCACAAGCCGCTTATTATATGGATCACTTAGGGGTCATTATTGATACCGTCATGATTGATAACATCATGCAAACTAATACAAACGAGTTTGCAAGCTTAATCACTACCAGCTTAATCGTAAGAACTTTAGTATTAGGTTTCATCCCGGCATGGTTCATTGTGAAGTACTGCCCATCTCCTACTAATTTCAAAGCAGAATTTAAATCCAGACTTAAAACGATCCTCTTTTGCATAGTGAGTATTGTTTTATTAGTAATACCGTTCACTGCTGACTACAGCTCGTTTATACGCGAGCATAAAATTGTCAGGTTCTACGCGAATCCTACTTACTCAGTATACTCGGCGATAAAATACCTTACAGAGCAATCAAAAATCGCAAGTCATGCGGTGTTACATAAAACTGCAGAAGATGCAGTTTTAATTGATCCGATTACCAGCAAAAAAGAGCTGATTATATTGGTTGTAGGCGAAACTGCGCGAGCAGACCGATTCTCGTTAAACGGGTATCAACGTGATACTAACCCATTACTTTCCAAACAAAATGTTGTAAGTTTTAGTAATGTCAGCTCATGCGGCACATCTACTGGAGTCTCTGTACCATGCATGTTTTCATCTTTAGGGCGAGATAAATACGATAAAGAAAAGGCATTAGAGCAAGAAAATGTCTTAGACGTACTCAAGAAGAACGGCATCGAGGTACTGTGGCGTGACAATAATTCAGACTCAAAAGGCGTTGCCACTAGAGTTAAATATGAGGATTTTAAGTCGCCAACCCTTAATCCAGTTTGCGAGGGTGAATGCAGAGATATCGGCATGTTAAGCGGGCTTGATAAGTATATTGATGCGCACAAATCCCAAGACATGATGATTGTATTGCACCAAATGGGTAATCACGGCCCTGAGTACTACAGAAGATACCCCAAAACATTTGAACGCTTTACACCTGCCTGCCAAACCGGCGAGTTGAGAGATTGCTCTAAACAGGAAATTGACAACGCCTATGACAATGCAATTTTATATACAGACTACTTTTTATCCGAGGTGATTAGCTTCCTCAAAAAATACGACAGCACACACGAAACCGCAATGCTATACATCGCAGATCATGGGGAGTCTTTGGGCGAGCATGGCATCTACTTGCATGCCGCCCCCTACATGATAGCGCCTAGAGAGCAAACGCATGTTCCAGCGATTGTATGGACAGGGAAAAACTTTGATTATCGTTTAGACGATATTCGGTCTTATAAAAATCATGTATTAAGCCATGATGATTTATTTTGCACCGTACTTGCATCTTATGAGTTAGATTCACATATGTGCGCAGCTGAAAAATACATGCTATCAAAAAATATCGCGATAAAATCAGCGGCAGTAGCTAACAGTCATTTAAATAGAAATGTAGATTAACATAATATGGAACGCTGGATTTTATACGCCATTATCTCCATGCTGTTCGCTGGCTTTACTGCCGTGATTGCAAAACAAGGGCTAGTCGGCATTTCTGCTGAGCTAGGCTTAACGTTAAGAACCTTGTTTGTTTGTGCATTTATTATCTCCTTTGGTTTGCTCAGCATTACCCCATCTGAAATTAAAAACCTGCAACAACAGCACTACATTTGGCTAGGATTATCCGCAGCGACCACCGCTGGCTCTTGGATTTTTTATTACAAAGCACTAAAAATGGGAGATGTAGCAACCGTGGCCTTAATTGATAAAGGCAGCGTTGTTGTATCCGTATTATTGGCATGGCTATTGTTTAAAGAGGTCATCACCTTGCGCATGATAATGGGCGCTATCCTCATCGTTGCCGGAGTCTTCTTACTGTCCAAGAAATAACATCAAGGATGATAAGTGATGAGGCTAGGAATAAGTAATATGCAGATAGATAGCTGTTAAGCAATTTAACCTCTGGCTGTATTGGGCGAGCATTGTCGCTACAACAACCGTAGGCGGATTTCGCAGATCGATCGCTTGGCATAGGCTACGCAGGGGGCACTCTACTCTTGCTCACCCTACTCATGTCATTACTGTTGCTTTGGTATCGCACACTGGGTGCCGTTGTTGGCGACTTTCTTGATAAACCTTTAGCCGCCGGTGGTTTAGCTCTTAGCCGCTATTCCGCCTCTATGGTTCTAATAGGGCTAATTATCGGCTGCATCATGATATTCAAACAATCAGCAGCCAAACATAGCCATTAACTTAAGCCTACCTTAGTGAAAAATGTAGTAATGCTTAAAAATTCATCACTTTTTGGCTTATTGCACAGGCCGCATTTACCAATTTTTAATAAATAACCAACCTAATTTCCATGATTCTTTATTCTATTTTTATTGCTGCCTTACTGGCATTTTCCATGAGCGTGATTTGTGGCGGGGGTGCAGGTTTATTGCTAATCCCAATCCTAGGCTACGCATTGCCTGCATCACAAGTCCCTGCTGCCTTGTCCATCGGCACCTCAGTGAGCTCAACTACCAAGCTTTCTTTGTTTTACTCAAAAATCGATTGGAAAATTGTTAAGCTGTTCTTACCGGCAGCACTACCTGGGGTAGTGCTAGGTGCATGGTTATTAAGCTATTTAGATCCAACTTACATTGAGCTATGTATGGCTATTTTCTTAGTCTCCAACTTGCCTTATGTGTTTAAAAAAGAGGACAGCAACAGTAATAATCGCCAATACTCCAATCATTTCTTACGGTTTATAGGATTATTAGCAGGGTTTATTTCTGGCTTAACCGGTGCAGTGGGCGTGTTATTTAATGGCGTATATTTACGTTATGGCTTAGATAAAACTGAAATCGTCGCCACCCGCGCCGCAAATGAAATTCTGCTACATATCATCAAGCTTTTTTTATATGCTTACCTAGGCTTATTTACCCTTAAAGTGTTGCAAATCGGGCTGATTGTCGCGATTGCCGCAGTGTTTGCTACCTATTTGATGAAGTTTATCTTACCTAGAATATCCATTGGTGTGTTTAGCAAGTTTGGATATGGCGCAATGGTAGTGTCGGGCTTTCTACTATTTAACAGTGCAATTTTAGGTGTGCAGGAAATACACAACCCAAGCTTACATGTAATGCGCATGGCAAAAGGCTACGACGCTACATTGAGCTGGGATGATTTACTCTACAGTGTTGAGTTTAAGTATAACGAAGGGTTTGAGCTTGAAAGAATCATTCCATTGTCCTCATTAGCTTTAACCAATCAGGCGTTGGTGCATGCACACAAAGGTGATGCCGCTAAGATTGTGATTGAAAAAGTATACTCACTAAAAAAAGTTTCTCATGAGGCCTACTACTACGACGCCAACAATCAATTAGTTAACAAAGTTAAATTTTAATTCACTACAAAACATGCTGAGTATTAGCCAGCAATTCAGGCAAACAATCATCAGTAATACTATAACGGTGTAAAACAAAGGAACCGCCTCAAAGACAAGAGATTTTAAGTCTCTTGTCTTTTTTATTTGTATCAAAACACTCAAAAACACCATCAATATTCCTCTAAAATAGGCATATAAAAAAATCCTTACAAAACATAGATATGGGAATTAAAAGAAATAAATATCAATATATTGTGTTTTAAGTATTGAAACATCACGCTATGTTGCGTTATAGTGCTTGCACACGGTTCTTACTTTTCAGTCGAAAATTAAGATAATAGGGAATCCGGTGCGAAGCTTGTTCTAAGCAAACTTCAATTCCGGGGCTGCCCCCGCAGCTGTAATCAGCGAGTCATTTTGTGATTACTTAGCCACTGAATCTAAGGTTCGGGAAGGCTAACAAAATGATGATGACCTGAAAGCCAGAAGACCTGCCGTAGACATTTTTCACACTGCACTTGTGTGAATACTTTTATAACGTTTGAGGCGGGGTGTCCTCGGCAGATGGGTAGATTCAATCTATCCGCCATGCTGGTCTTTGTTTGGCGTATTTTTCTATTGCAGAAGATGCTCGCCTATAAAGCGTACCTGCCCTTTATTAAAAAAGGGAAATCTAAATGGATGACATAAAACCATCTTCAAGTACTGATTCAGTACAATCTACACTATTGCCAATGTTGCAGGTAATTCGCCGTAATGGTGCCGCCGTAACATTTAATTTAGACAAAATTGCTATCGCAATCACTAAAGCATTCTTGGCAGTTGAAGGCAACCAAAGTGCCGCCTCACAGCGCGTGCGCGACCAAGTTAGCTCCTTGAGCCAAATCGTTAATAACGCCTTAATCCGTCGCTTGCCTGCAGGCGGCTCTATCCATATTGAAGACATCCAAGACCAAGTTGAACTAGCTCTGATGCGTAGCGGCAACCATGACGTGGCACGTGCTTATGTGCTTTATCGTGAGAAACGTAATGCTGAACGTGCGGCAGAAAAAGCAAGCCATGCCGAAATTGAGCCTAGCCATGCGCTTAATGTAAATATTGATGGCAAACTTTTGCCGCTTGACAGTAACCAACTCAATGCCATGGTGACAGAGGCCTGCGCAGACTTAGGCAATTCAGTGTCACCGCAACTGGTGGTTGAGCAAGCGGTACGTGATTTATACGATGGCATCCCATTCACAGAAGTGTACAAAGCGCTGATCTTGTCTGCGCGTAGCCTGATTGAAACTGAGCCGGCTTACAACTACGTGACTGCGCGTTTGCAATTAGATTTGGTGCGCGCTGAAGTACTTGGCGAGCGTGTAAGCCATGCAGAAATGGATACACATTACGTTGAATACTTCCCACGCTATATCAAGATTGGTATCGCCGCAGATTTACTAGACCCACGTTTAGCACAATTCGATTTAGATAAATTGGCAGCCGCTTTGGTAAAAGAGCGCGACTTTCAATTCGGTTATTTAGGCATTCAAACTTTATACGACCGTTACTTCTTGCACATTGAAGAGCGTCGTATCGAACTGCCGCAAATTTTCTTTATGCGCGTGGCGATGGGCTTAGCGATTAACGAGATTGACCGCGAAGCGCGTGCCATCGAGTTCTACAACGTATTGAGCACATTCGATTTTATGAGCTCAACGCCTACGCTATTCAATGCAGGCACCTTGCATTCACAGCTATCATCCTGCTACCTCACCACTGTGAGCGATGATTTGGATGGTATTTACCAAGGCATTAAAGAAAATGCTTTACTGCAAAAATACGCAGGCGGCTTGGGCAACGACTGGACACCAGTACGTTCATTAGGCGCACGTATCAAAGGCACTAATGGTAAGAGCCAAGGCGTCATTCCATTCTTAAAAGTGGTGAATGACACCGCGGTAGCAGTGAACCAAGGCGGCAAGCGCAAAGGCGCAGTTTGCGGTTATCTGGAAACATGGCACTTAGATATTGAAGAATTTCTAGATTTACGCAAAAACACCGGCGATGACCGCCGCCGTACGCATGACATGAACACCGCGCATTGGATTCCAGACTTGTTTATGCGCCGTGTGACTGAACAGGGCGAGTGGACATTGTTCTCACCATCTGATGTGCCGGATTTGCATGACAAATATGGTAAAGCGTTTGAAGCGGCGTATGTGGAATATGAGCGACGTGCTGATAACGGCGAAATCAAGCTGTTCAAACGCGTGCCAGCTGTGCAGATGTGGCGCAAGATGCTTTCCATGCTGTTCGAAACTGGTCATCCATGGATTACGTTTAAAGACCCATGTAATATTCGCTCACCACAGCAACATGTGGGCGTGGTGCATAGCTCAAATTTATGCACAGAAATTACGCTGAATACCTCTGATACAGAAATTGCTGTATGCAACTTGGGTTCCGTGAATTTATTACAGCACTTAACGGAAGTTAACAGCAACTTAGTGTTAGATAACGACAAGTTGCAAGCAACGGTTAAAGTCGGCATGCGTATGTTAGATAATGTGGTGGATATCAATTTCTACCCAGTAGGTAAAGCGCGCAATGCCAATACACGCCATCGTCCAGTGGGGATGGGCATCATGGGTTTCCAAAATTGCTTACATGCAATGCGCATTCCTTACGCCAGCATGGAAGCGGTGGAGTTCGCCGACCGTGCCATGGAAATGGTCTGCTACAACGCTTATTGGGCTTCAACCGTGTTGGCAGAAGAACGCGGCCCATACTCTAGCTTTAAAGGCAGTCTATGGGATCAAGGTATTTTGCCATTAGACACGCTAGATTTGTTGGCGAGTGAACGTGGTGGCAACGTGGAAGTGGACAGAAGTAAAACCTTGGATTGGGATGCGTTACGCAGCCGTATCCAAAAGGTCGGCATGCGTAACTCCAACTGCGTGGCGATTGCGCCAACTGCGACGATTTCTAACATTGTGGGTGTGTCAGCCAGTATTGAGCCTGAATACCAGAACTTGTATGTGAAATCTAATTTATCAGGCGAGTTCACGATTGTGAATGAGCAACTGGTGAATGACCTGAAAGCACGCGGCTTGTGGGATACCGTCATGGTGTCAGATTTGAAATATTTCGACGGTTCATTGGCACCGATAGACCGTGTGCCAGCAGACTTGAAACAGCTATATGCCACGGCATTTGATGTGGATCCTAGCTGGTTGATTGAAGCAGCAGCGCGTCGCCAGAAGTGGATAGATCAAGCCCAATCGCTCAACTTGTATTTTGCTGTACCTTCAGGAAAAAAACTGAACGATACCTACCTATTGGCATGGCAACGTGGCCTTAAAACCACGTACTACCTGCGTTCATTAGGTGCAACAGCGGCAGAGAAATCAACAGGTTCAGGCGGTGAGTTGAATGCAGTTGCCGCTAACACCACAGAGCCGGCACCGAAGATGTGTAGTATTGATAATCCCGATTGCGAATCCTGCCAATAAGTAAGCGTCTGCGAGCCATCCATTGCTTTGTTACTACAATGCTCAAATACTGCGCCGTACTATATGTATTGTCTTGTGTTTTGCGCTTGTTGTGCCTTGCACTGAATGGCTCTCGCCAGCTTGCTTTTCCCAAATGATCAATAAAGATTTAAGGAAAAAAATATGCTTTCATTTGAAGATGAAGTTTACGAAGAAACGCCAGTCATGGTGCCAAAGTTGGCACCAATGGCAACAGCAATATCAACACCAACGGCCACGCCATTAACCGCTAACCAGCCGTCTATTTCAGGCCGCGTAAACGCTTCAGACAAGCGCATGATTAACGGCCAAACCGATGTGAATCAATTGGTGCCATTTAAGTACCATTGGGCTTGGGATAAATACCTGGCAGGTTGCGCCAATCACTGGATGCCACAGGAAGTTTCCATGAGCCGTGATATCGCACAATGGAAAGACAGCACAGCACTAAGCGACGATGAGCGTTTAATCGTCAAACGGAACCTAGGCTTTTTCACCACGGCGGACTCATTGGCTGCCAATAACATTGTGCTCGGTACCTATCGCCATATTACTGCACCTGAGGCTCGTCAATACTTGCTGCGCCAGGGGTTTGAAGAAGCGATTCATACCCATGCCTATCAATATATCGTGGAGAGTTTGGGTTTGGATGAGTCGGAAGTGTTTAATGCCTACCAAGAGGTAGCAAGCATTAAAGATAAGGACGATTTTTTAATTCCATTTATCAACACGTTGACTGATCCGGCATTCAAAACCGGCACGCCGGAAGCTGACCAGCAATTACTGCGATCACTTATCGTGTTTGCCTGCATTATGGAGGGTTTGTTCTTTTATGTGGGATTTGTGCAGATTCTGGCACTGGGTCGCCAGAACAAGATGCAGGGTGCCGCGGAGCAATACCAGTACATTCTGCGTGACGAGTCTATGCATTGCAACTTCGGTATTGATGTGATTAATACTATCAAGCTAGAAAATCCGCACCTTTGGACGGCTGAATTCCGCGATGAGATTAAGAGTTTAATTCAGCATGGTGTTGAGCTTGAATACCGCTATGCGGAGGCGACGATGCCGCGCGGTGTGCTAGGTTTAAATGCCACTATGTTTAAAGAATACTTGCGCTTTATTGCCAACCGCCGTTGCCAGCAAATTGGCTTGGACGCGCTGTATCCGGGCGCGACCAATCCATTCCCATGGATGAGTGAAATGATAGATTTGAAGAAAGAGAAAAACTTCTTTGAAACGCGCGTCACTGAGTACCAAACGGGCGGTGCATTAAGCTGGGACTAAACTAGGAGAAAACCGGTTGGAACCGCCTCAACGGCAATTCCAGCCGGCACTCAATAGGTTGCGCCTTTTGCCTTTAACAGCTCTATTAGCTTAACGTTACCTGCATCTTCTGCGAGTGATAGGGCAGATTTACCGTTCTTACCGCGCGCCAATATATCAGCACCACGCTCGATAAGTAGCTCAGCAACCTCAAACTGACCTGATGTCAGGCTAAGTAATAAAGGCGTAAAACCAAGGCTATCCCGATCGTTGATATAAGCCCCTCTTTTGATCAACATTTCTGCAATCGTTTTATAGCCAGGCAGTTGCTGGCCACATACAAGTAAAAGCGGGGTCATGGTCTTACGGTCATAGGCGTTCACATCCGCACCTTTTTTGATCAGTATGCTGGCAATCACCGTGTAGCCTTTTTTTAAAGCGACTAACAGCGCTGGCGTGCCATCCGGATCTGAAATATGGATATTGAAATTACTACGAACAAACAAATCAACCACCGCCTGATTACCTGCATGAATCGCCGCCAGCAATTGCTCTGAGCTACGCTTAATGCCTAGCCGCTCTAACTCTTTAATCGCACTATCTATACCCTCAGCTTCACGGATATGCTGAGACTGCCGTACTTGCCGTAGCCTGAGAATATCTTCCATCACATCTTTTGGGAAACCTTGACGCCCACCGCGAGAGTCAATAATCAGTTCACTGAAATAATCATGGATTTGTGGCGTAGACCACAGCTTCTCAATGCGCACCAAAATACGATCAAACTTATCCTCAAGCGCATACGGGTAGTTCTCGCCGAGGTATTCAAAAAAAGGATGTTTCACAGACATAACGGATATAGTAACTTAATCTAGCTATTTAATTGAGTGAATGACTAATGACTACCAACAAATCAGTAAAATTCATTATAATCAATTTCAGTATGTAAAGCTGATGGCGTTGCATAGTTTATTCACGCACAAATGCGTAAGTAAACGAAAGGATTGTTTTGTTGAATTTCGAAGAAATGCATACAAAATTACCACCCACTTATCGTTACCTAATTGCGATAGTGCTATTCTTTATCGCTTTTTTTCTGCGTCTCAAGTTCACAGCTGCGGAAGAAAATGTTGCATACATTACCTTTTATTTGACAACGCTTATTTGTTTTTACTTGCTTGGCACCGGCCCCGGCATTGTAGTGGCCATGCTATCTGGGATAGCGGGTGAATACTACTTCGTAAAACCGTTTGAAGTATTGCTTAGCACGCAAAAAAGCTATATTCCTTTGGTATTTTTCTCACTAACATCCTGCCTAAGTGGATTAATCATTACCAGACTTAGGCAATATAGCGATGAACTTAAACAGGCCGAAGTCCGAGAGAAGTTCCGCAGCCATGTTCTAGAGCTGATTACCAAAGGTGCGCCGCTACCCGATATACTCAGAGCGATCATCCTGTGGGTGGAGCAAGAAAATCCAGCGATACGCGGCAGTATTATGTTGCTCGATATGGAAGGCAAGCGCCTGCTCGCAACTGCAGCCCCCAATCTGCCCAGATTCTATGTGGCCGCTATCAACAATCTTAGTATTGGTGAAGGTGTTGGTTCGTGTGGCACGGCCGCATTTACAGGAAAACGGGTGATTGTTGAAGATATTCAAAAACACCCCTATTGGCATTATTTTAAAGAGCTCGCAGGCCAGGCTAGGCTAGGGTCTTGCTGGTCCGAGCCAATACGCTCAACGCAAGGCAAAATACTGGGAACTGTTGCCATTTATCATCAGTACACGTATCGGCCAACTGAAGCCAATATTATGCTGATTGAACAAGCTGCTTATCTGGCAAGTATCGCTATTGAAAAAAACCACAGTGAACTTGCCTTAAAGAAGAATGAAGA
>Ga0208118_100223_pt1 | contig 10771 bp, 10 predicted proteins | sample LakWasMet34_HOW6_2_FD_183876 | JGI IMG/M metagenome (GOLD analysis project Ga0208118, IMG submission 183876) | Freshwater sediment methanotrophic microbial communities from Lake Washington under simulated oxygen tension - Sediment Metagenome... | ecosystem: Environmental > Aquatic > Freshwater >... | reverse complement strand
CTATGGCTAATTTGCGCTTTTACACCCACTCACCTCTAGCACTTGGTGCATCGGTTTTACTCTCCGAAAGTGCGGCCGCGCATGCAACCCGTGCACTACGCCTAAGCGTGGGTGATGATGCGATTTTGTTCAACGGTGATGGCGTCAATTACAACTGCACATTAACCGAGATCAAGAAAAATAGCGTAACGGCAATGGTAAATGGCGCCACCGCAGTGCATAACGAATCCCCGCTCAACATCACCTTGGTGCAAGCAATTTCCAGCGGCGATAGGATGGACTTTACCATTCAAAAAGCGGTAGAGCTGGGCGTAAAAAGCATCCAGCCCATTTCCAGCAAACGTAGTGTGGTCAAACTATCTGGCGAACGCGCAGAAAAACGCACTGAACACTGGCAAAATATTGCCATCTCGGCGTGCGAGCAATCCGGCCGTGCCTATGTACCCAAGGTACTTACCCCTACATCACTTGAACAGTGGCTAGGTAATAATCCTGCAGCTAACAACACCCGTATTTTACTCAACCCAATTGGTGCAGTGCGCTTGAACGAAATTGCCAAACCTACGGGTGAAATTCAGCTATTGATCGGCGCAGAAGGCGGGTTAAGTCAGGAAGAAATTGACTTAGCCACTGCACACAGCTTCCAGTCCATTGTATTAGGGCCACGCATTTTACGTACAGAAACCGCCGCCTTAACTGCAATTGCAGCCATGCAGCTAGCATGGGGGGATTTTTAATTAGCCAAACCCAAGCACATAGTTTGAGGGCCTGCGAACAAGCTAACGACTACATACCACATTAGCTTTAAGCTCCCCTATGCTATATGGCACCACATCAGACCAACCAGTCTCTGCTTCTGGCAGACGGTAAGTTGTTAACACAGCACCTTTTGCCATATTGTCCGCATAGTATTGAATTGAGAGCGCTTTAAATTTCTTATTTTTGCAGTCATGCAGCTCCAGCCACTGCGACGATAACTCACCTTTCGCCTGCTGCACATAATAGTCACTCAGGGTGGACACCGTGACCAAACCGGCGGTCCGCTGTACCGAACTAAAATCAATATACATATTGCCATTATCGTTAGTTTGTATCATGGTCCACTCAGCTTGCGCCAGACTAGACCACACTGCCAACACTATCATTATAAATTTACGCATGCTTTACCTTGGCACCTTATACAGACTGTTTAATATACGAGTTGCTTGATTCTATCGGATTAAATCTCCAACAAGACTAAATAACGCATTAAATATCACAGGCACGATGCACCTCTATAAAATAGCAATCTGGTAATCTCACCCAAAAAAGGCTCAATATGCAAGAACCTGCTTCATCATGGATAGTGAAATTTGCACCGCTTATCAAAAGCCAAGGGCTGGTATTAGACTTGGCATGCGGCAGTGGGCGGCATGCCAAATGGCTGGCACAGCAAGGCTACCAGGTACATGCGTTAGATCGCGACCCGACTGTCACTTCCAGCATGCAAGGCATTGATGGCATACGCATCACGATAATAGACTTAGAAACTGTTGAGCCGCCAACATTTGAGTACAGCTATGACGGCATTATCGTTAGCCGCTACTTACACAGACCACTACTTTCCACACTTGCTAGCTTGCTCAAGCCGGGCGGCATATTGATTTATGAAACCTTTATGCAAGGTAATGAGCGCTTTGGCAAACCTAGCAACCCCGACTTTCTGTTAATGCCAGATGAACTGCTCAACACCTACTCACCACTACTGAAAGTGCTTGCTTTTGAACAAGGTGAGGTACTAGAACCTAAGCCAGCTATGCTACAGCGCATTTGCGCGCAAAAGGTTGCATAAGACAACGCATTCCAAACCTTCAATCACACCACATTTAATTTGTATTATTTACAATAATAATTTACATTAGTGTAAATAATACAAATTAACACTACCAAGCAACCAACCAGAAAACTAAGGCTAAATCATGTCTCTTGGTCACAGCATAAGGACTAAACGTAAATCACTGCACTTAACACTGCAGCAACTCGCCTCTAAAATTGATGCAGATGCAGGCAACTTGTCGCGTATTGAGCGCGGCGAATTAGGCGTTTCCGAATCGCTGCTACGCAAAATTGCATCGGCATTGGAGACAACACCGGCCAACCTTTATGCTGATAGCGATGACGCAACACCAAACAGCAAAGCGGGTGAGCAAGCGCACACTTACACCAAAAGCCAATCAGAGCAAACCAACAGCTCCAATTCTAAAGATTTTGTGCAATGGTTCCGCTCTGCCACACCTTATATCCACGCTTTTGGTGGGCGCACGTTTGTGATTGCATTTGGCGGTGAAGTAGTAAGCGAGCAACAGTTCATCGCACTCTCGCACGACTTAAATCTGCTAGCTAGCTTAGAAGTACGCTTGGTATTAGTACACGGCTCTCGGCCACAAATTGAGCAACGCTTAAAGCGCGACAGCATCTCTCCGCTGTTCCATAACGGCCTACGCGTCACCGACGATGCGGCGATGGAGGCAGTCAAGGAAGCCAATGGTGCCATCCGCGTAGAAATTGAAGCCTTGCTTTCAATGGGGATTGCCAACTCCCCCATGGCCGGCGCCGACATCCGTGTAGCTAGTGGTAACTTTGTCACCGCCAAACCGCTAGGCGTGCACGATGGTGTAGATTTACAACACACCGGCGAAGTGCGCAAAGTCGATGCGATCGGCATCCAAAAACGGCTAGATGACAATGAGATGGTGCTGCTGTCTCCACTAGGCTACTCGCCAACTGGGGAGGCTTTCAACTTAAGCTTAGAGGATGTTGCTGTGAGCACTGCAGTGGCACTAGATGCAGACAAGCTTATTTTCCTGATGGATTCAGCAGGCGTACACAACCTGCGCGGCGAGTTGCTGCGCGAAATGACCGCAGAGAAAGCCAAAAACCTGCTCAGAAATGTGAGAGAAACCGAACAAGCCATCAACATTTCAGAAGACGTCACCTACTACCTACCGGCAGCGGTGCGCGCCTGTGAGCATGGGGTCGCCAGAACCCATCTGATCAGCCGGCATATCGATGGCGCCATTATTCAAGAGCTATTCACACTAGACGGCATTGGCACCATGGTGACCGAGCTTAGCCTAGAAAGCATGCGCCAAGCTAACATTGACGATGTAGGCGGCATATTAAAGCTGATAGAACCACTAGAGAATGATGGCATTTTAGTCAGGCGCGGTCGCGAGCGGCTGGAAATGGAGATCAATCATTTCCACGTTATGGAGCATGACAACCGCATCATCGGCTGCGCGGCCCTCTATCCGTTTGAGTCAGAAAAAACTGCCGAATTTGCATGTTTGGCCATCGACCCTGCATACCGCGGCGGCGGTCGTGGTGATAAGTTATTTTACTATTGCGCCAATGTAGCTAAGCAACGTGGGCTGAAAAGCTTATTCTGCCTCACCACACGAACCGAGCATTGGTTCCTAGAGCGCGGCTTTACCGAACAAGGGGTAGAAAAACTGCCAGCAGAGAAACAAAAACTTTACAATTATCAGCGTAAATCTAAGGTGTTTAGCAAAACATTGTAAACAAAATTTAGTTACAATGACGGAAACTAAATTGACCCAAATTTAAGCTTACGGAAAACTCATGCTAAACCAATCAACCGCTGCAAAAAAAGCAAAGACGCTGGCTGAGGCGTTACCCTACATAAAACGTTTTTTTGATAAAACTATCGTTATTAAATACGGCGGCAACGCCATGACCGATGAGCACTTGAAAGAGTGTTTCGCCAAAGACGTAGTGTTGTTGAAGTTGGTCGGGATGAACCCGGTAGTGGTACATGGTGGCGGCCCGCAAATCAATGAAATGCTGGATAAACTGGGCAAAAAAGGCGAGTTTATCCAAGGCATGCGCGTAACCGATGAAGAAACCATGGATGTAGTGGAAATGGTGCTCGGCGGTCAAGTGAACAAAGAGATTGTTAACTTAATCAACCGCCACGGCGGTAAAGCGGTTGGCCTGACTGGCCAGGACGGCAATTTCATTCACGCACACAAGCTCTTGATGGCAGATAAAGATGACGCCACTAAAATGATTGATATTGGGCAAGTAGGCGAGATTTCCGCCATCGACCCTAGCATTATCAACTTTTTAGACACGGGTGACTTTATCCCTGTAGTTGCCCCGATTGGCGTAGGCGCAGACGGCGAAACCTACAATATCAATGCCGACGTGGTCGCTGGCAAGTTGGCTGAAATACTGAATGCAGAAAAGCTAATTCTACTCACCAACACACCGGGCGTACTAGATAAAAATGGTGAACTACTTACTGGCTTAACACCAAGACAAATTGACGACATGGTGGCGGATGGCACACTATCTGGCGGCATGCTGCCTAAAATCAGTTCCGCCTTAGATGCCGCACGCAGCGGTGTAAAAGCTGTGCATATTATTGACGGCCGTGTGGAGCACGCCTTGCTGCTAGAAGTACTGACAGACGAAGGCGTTGGTACCCTCATTAAAGCCAAATAAGCGCCAAAACCAAATCAGGGCACGGTTAAACTAACTGTGTCCGACCAACACTCCCATACCACGCATGAGCAGAATCTGGATTTTTGACCTGGACGACACACTGCATAATGCCAGTGCACATATCTTCCCGGTGATGAACCGCAGCATGACGCAATACATCATGAACGAGCTTGCCATGAACGAGCCAGACGCCCATGCCTTACGTCAGCACTACTGGCGCATTTATGGCGCCACGCTCAAAGGACTAATGCGCCACCACGGGACAGACCCACATCATTTTCTGCATGAAACCCATCGCCTTGCCAACTTGCCAGACATGGTGATTCAAACCAGACGCCTGAAACACATGCTAAAATCGCTCTCAGGACGTAAGTTAGTATTCACCAACGCCCCGCGTAGCTACGCCATGCGCGTGCTGGAATTACTGGGTATCGCAGATCTATTTGAACTGGTTTTCAGTGTGGAATCTACACAATTTCATGCCAAACCATCGGCGCGTGGCTTTCAGCGCTTACTCAAAACCATTAACGCCCAAGCCAGCGACTGCATTATGCTGGAAGACAGCTTACCCGCACTGATGACAGCCAAGCGCCTAGGCATGAGGACGATTTGGGTATCTAAGCAGTTAAATAAACCAAATTTTGTTGATTATCGCCTAACCTCAGTGTTAGCACTTACTCACATTAAGCTATAATAAAATCAATTATCTGTTAAGGAAATAAAATGGCCGGCGAACGTAAACAGCAAATTTTAGAAACTTTGGCAAAAATGCTGGAATCTCCAAAAAGAGAGAAAATCACCACCGCATCATTAGCCGCAAAATTAGAAGTGAGTGAAGCCGCGCTTTACCGCCATTTTGCAAACAAAGCACAAATGTTTGAAGGTTTGATTTTGTTTATTGAAGAAACCATTTTTGGCCTGATTAACAAAATTAGCAGCGAAGAGCCAGAAGGCCTCAGACAAGTACAGCGCATTGTCACCATGCTCATGGTGTTTGCAGAAAAAAACTCTGGCATGACGCGTGTACTAATTGGCGATGCGCTGGTGAATGAAGATGACAAATTGCAATTACGTATTAACCAACTATATGACCGCATTGAAGTCACACTGAAACAATGTTTGCGTATTGCAGAAACGCAAACCGGTCAGAAGCAAGATGCTGAAGCACAGGCAAACTTAATCGTTTGCTACATTATCGGCCGCTGGAACCAATACGCAAAAAGCGGATTCAAACGCAAACCTACAGAGTTTATTGAGCAACAACTACCTAACTTACTCTAATTAAAAACGAGCCCAACCCTACTTAGGAGATCACGTTGGAAGGCACAATTTTTGGCTTCACTGAAGCACAAATCACTGAATTTGGTATGACATTTGGCGTTGGCGGCTTGATGCTACTAATGCTGTTTATTGTGGGTCATCTGGCTTGGGAATCAAAGGCCGGCAAATTTGGTGCATTTGTATTATTTCTTGGGCTGACCTTTGGGCTGGTGGGCTATATTGCTAAGTACTTTATTCAGAACTCGCTGGGCATTTAAGTAAGCGGATAAATACAGCGTAAGCATTGCAAACTTGTGCTTATATCGCACTAACTAAAGCGTTGCACAAGCAATTGCCAATCCGGCACTTTAGATGCCACTCATTATAGGTTGTTAATCAAACTATCAAGGCTGGCTATCAAACCACAATTAAAAACTCATATTACCGAATATCTTGTCGTCTTACTTCTGCTAACTACGACAACGGTAATAGGCTATCTGTTTTCTGACTCCCTCGCTTTGACTGGCATTTCAATGCTCTACCTATTGCTAGTGGCTGGTATTGCTTACCATTACACCTTCTTGCTATCTGTGACAGCGGCTTTTACTAGTTTCTTAGTGATTAACTACTTTTTTGTAGAACCTAGATATACTTTCCAAGTAGGTCATCTTGCCTCATGGGCAAGCTTGCTGAGCTTTCTGATCGTCGCTGTGGTGATTACGTCTCTGCTCAAACGCCTCAAGGCTGAGTCCGCACAATCCCAGCAAGCATTTAGGCGGGCTGAGTTTTCAAGAAAGCTGGCAGAAGTACTTGCCTACGCTGTTGATTTGCCAACCATGCTGGAAAACTGCCGTAGCCTATTGGAACAGGAGTTTGGAAAACCCGTATGGATAGTAGCGCACAAAGATAAACCCACTGAGACATACCAAGCTTTATTCAAACAAGAGGACGCAATTGCATGGGTGCAAGCCAATGGCAAGCCCTTTGGGCCATATACTGGAAACTGGCCAGAGTCGGATTATTGGGTATTGCCATTTAACCGCCTACCCAGTCATGACCCTGTGGTGGTGATGTTAGAAGTTTCAGATTCAGAAAATATGGAAACACTGAATTCAATCATATCCGCCACAGACCAGATAGCTATCGCCTATCAACATCAAATACAAAAACAGAAAACACTGAGCGCAGAAACCCAAGCACATGAAGAATCAATGAAAGGCGCCTTACTCGCTTCAATTGCGCATGATATGCGCACCCCACTCACCTCAATCTTAGGCGCAGCTACAACACTCAACCAAACAGAAATAAGTATCAAGCCATTAGAGAAGCAGCATTTAACAACGGTCATTGCGTCACAGGCTAAACACTTGGCGCGAACCACAGAAAACATTCTGTCATTAATCCGCCTAGAATCTGTATCAAAGGATACGATTCCGATGGACTTACAATCACCAGAAGAAATTGTAGGTGTTTTGAGTGAGCGTTATCGCTACCAAACGGACGCCCCAACACTTTCTATCCAAGTAAGCACAACTGATTTACTCATACGTGCTAATCCCGATCTTGTAATTCTTGCACTGACAAACTTAATTGAAAATGCAAAACAAGCGAATATTCAAAACAATTTAGCCAACGCGTTAATCAAAATAAATGTATTAGAAGTCGAAGACCAAGTACATATTCAAGTAAGTGATGATGGCTGCGGCTTTGTAGATGGCTTTAGTGTGAAAGATATTAAAAAGTTTGAGTCTAGTCGTGATAAAGGCTTTGGCTTGGGCCTTTCGATTGTAGATGCTGTGGCCAAAATACATCGTGCAGAACTCACTTTCAAAAAAGGCATCAATCATGGTGCTATCGTGAGCTTAATCTTTCATAAAGCCAATATTGATTTAACGCATGTTGAATAACCCCTACATTTTAATTGTGGAAGACGATGCAGAAATTAGCCAGTTTCTCCAATCCAGCCTGCGCTTGAATGGTTATGAGGCTGTTTGTGTGAGCCATTTAGATGAGGCTGTTAAGCGCTTTGCAATGAGCAAACCTCAGTTAACGATTTTGGATCTAAATCTACCTGATGGGGACGGCGCTGACTTTATAACAAGTATTCGCAGCCACTCGGACATGCCGATTATCGTGCTATCAGCTAAGCAATCTGAACAAGAAAAAGTAAGGTGTTTTGATTTAGGCGCAGATGATTACCTAGCCAAGCCCTTCGGCATTCAGGAGTTATTAGCGCGCATTCGCGTCAGTCTAAAACGCACCACAAAAATGAGCCTCAGGGATGATATATATGAGGTGGGAGCGCTCGAAATAGATTTAATCAATCAGTCAGTTAAACTCAATCAGGCTCCATTACATCTCACCCCAACTGAATTTAAATTACTGTTTAAACTGGTACAAAAGCCAGGCAAAGTTTTCACTCACCGACAATTGCTAAATGACGTGTGGGGCGCTGAATATGTAGATGAAGTTCACTATTTGCGCATCCATATGGGGCGGTTGCGTGCGAGGCTTGAGCAAAACCCTGCAACACCTAGATATATACTTACCGAAGCAGGCATAGGTTACCGTTTAGCCGCCAGCTAAATAATTTTCATGTTTATGCGATTGATATGTCGCTAGTGATGAAATACTCCCATCGTTGTTAACAGGGATATTTAAAAATGAGCAATCAGTCTAAAGGTTTAGCTGCACTCACACTAGGTGCAATCGGCGTGGTATATGGTGACATTGGTACCAGTCCCCTTTATACCGTCAAAGAGATTTTTAGTGAATCAACCGGCATTGCCCTGACGCAGGCCAATATCATTGGCGCCATCTCTGCCATTTTGTGGGCGCTGATGTTTGTAGTGTCGCTTAAATATGTCATATTAGTGTTAAGAGCCGACAATAAAGGTGAAGGCGGTATTATGGCACTGCTGGCATTAGCTGCCTCTGCAGTGAGTCAACACCGAAGCAAAACGATTTTGTTTGGATTGGGTGTTTTTGGAGCAGCGCTCTTTTATGGCGACAGCATTCTAACCCCTGCGATTTCTGTGCTTTCTGCAGTAGAGGGGTTATCACTGATTACACAAGAACTCACGCCTTATGTGCTGCCATTATCAATCACTATCCTGATTGGATTATTCTTCTTTCAAAAGAAAGGAACGGCAAAAGTCGGAAAATTATTTGGCCCGATTATCGTTATTTGGTTTATTACATTAGGCTGTATCGGCATTTGGCATATCCTACAAAATCCAGTTATCCTGCAAGCGCTTAACCCCTTACATGCGGTTCGGTTTTTTGCAGACAGAGGCGCAGGTGTTTTTCTAGCCGTTGGCGCGGTGGTGCTAGCCATCACCGGCGCTGAGGCACTATATGCCGACATGGGGCACTTCGGGCGCCCAGCTATTCGTATCGCATGGTCATGTCTGGTGATGCCTGGCTTAGCACTTAACTATTTAGGACAAGGTGCATTGTTACTAGCCAATCCTGCTGCGGTAAGCAATCCGTTCTACCTTGCCTTTCCAGCAGAGTTATTAATACCTGCGGTCATTCTATCTACAATGGCCACCATCATTGCGTCACAAGCTGTTATTTCCGGCGCTTACTCTATTACGCGTCAAGCCATACAGCTAGGCTTTTTACCGCGGATGCATATATCGCACACTTCCGCTAAAGAGTCAGGCCAGATCTATATCCCAGCCATCAACTGGGCGCTGCTAGTCGCTGTGATATTGACCGTAATCGCCTTTAAAAACTCTTCCGCTATCGCCTCTGCTTATGGTATTGCCGTAACGGGCACCATGCTCATTACTTCAATTCTTACCTTCTTTGTTGTACGTAATATTTGGAAATATCCACTATGGATTGCATTAAGTGCCACAGGCTTGTTTATATCAATAGACATACTCATGCTGGCCTCGTGCTCAGTGAAGTTCTTGAATGGGGGTTGGTTCCCAATCGCTCTCGCGATGACACTTGTCATCGTGATGTGGACATGGCGACAAGGTAGAGAGGTTCTGTTAAGTAAGATTCATGAACATGATCCTAAAATGGAGCAATTTATACAGAGCTTGAGTACGACAAGCATTCCACGTATTCAACGCACAGCAGTATATTTAAACGCGAGTAATCACACGGTGCCGCAAGCCTTATTACATAATATTAAACACAATCAGGTGCTGCATCAGACCAATCTCATAATTACAGTTATTTTTACAGATATCCCCACTATCTCCAACGAGCAGCGCTGTCGCGTAACCTCGCTAGGCGAGGGATTCTGGCAAGTGAAACTGAGTTATGGTTTTATGCAAAACCCAGATATCCCTCAAGCATTATCCATGTGTGAAATAGCTGATTTCTCATTTGAGCCATTTAATACCTCTTACTTTGTGAGTCGTGAGACCATTATTTCTGGCCACGGTGGTGCAATGGCAAAATGGAGAGACGAATTATTTGCGGTCATGTCTCGCAACGCTGGCAGTGTGGTGGATTTTTTCAACATCCCTAGCAACAGCGTGATTGAGCTTGGTTCAAGAGTAAATATTTGAAATAATTAAGACGGCTAAGCTAAAGATGATTAGTGACAGGTGATGACATGCGTTAGTTACTGATGATGCAGTCATCACTTGCACCTTATCTGGTTAGCTAGAAAAAAGATAAAGTACGGAAAAGGTGTTAAAGCACGCCTTGAATGGCATTAACTCTGGCTTCAAAAACCGCTGCCTTGATTTTCTCCACCTCGGTGTGAGCACCAGCAATAGCGCCCGCATCAATACTCAACGCCGCACCTAATACTTTTAGCATTAAATCCGCGGCCGGTGTCGGGCACTGTTCAAACCCTGCCCTACCACGGGAATCGGCCTCGCAAGCCTGTAAAAACTCTTTCAGCCTAGCTGGCTGACGGATGGCATCCAATTGAATCAAAAACTGCAGCAGCGTGTCAGGACGCATGGCTAATGACTGATAAAGCTTGCCGTGGAATTTAGTCACCATCAGCGCCAGTTCTCTACAGTCATTGGGC
>Ga0208118_100222_pt1 | contig 10797 bp, 11 predicted proteins | sample LakWasMet34_HOW6_2_FD_183876 | JGI IMG/M metagenome (GOLD analysis project Ga0208118, IMG submission 183876) | Freshwater sediment methanotrophic microbial communities from Lake Washington under simulated oxygen tension - Sediment Metagenome... | ecosystem: Environmental > Aquatic > Freshwater >... | reverse complement strand
TTCATATGCCTCAAGATAGCATTCAACAATCAGCAGGAATTCTCCCGTCATTACGTTTTAATGGACTAGACAATACAGAACTCAACATTATTAAAACTTTATCAAAAGTTTGGTTTATTTCTTTTTTTAAACTTCATGAATTCAAAGGCAGTAGATATGTTTATGTTTTTCTGAGACCTAGCTCAACATTATCTGAAAGATTTAATTTACATAATGAAGTTCTTTGTTTGATCAACTCCTACGAAAAATTTGATGCAAGGTCGTTAGATTTTGTTGATAAGACATTGTCAGACTTTGAAAATCGACTAGATAAATTATGTATTCTTGTAGTTTCAAAATCTGAAGACATAACACATGTAATTGCTAACCTGTCTGCCGATAAAGAATCTAGAATATACATACCATTTAAATTTTCTGAATTACTCGGATGTAAACATCAAGAATCAATCCTAATAACTAAACGATTAGAACAGCATTTATATACAAAAGATTTATTTGCTTTTGACTCACCCCTAAGAACTGAAAAATATTTTTTTGGGAGAAAAGCTGATGTACAAACGTTAGTAGGTAAATATACTAACGGCGAAAACGGCTGCATCTTCGGCTTAAGACGAATCGGCAAGACTTCGGTTTTACTCGCAGTAGAAAGGCAATTAAAATCACTGAAATGCCCAGTTACATATTTAGATTGCTCAGACACTAAATTTCACAGAAATGTTTGGAATAAAGCCCTTTTTTATATAAAAGAAACGCTTTTCATATCAAATAAAGTTCCATTAGCAAATACGCATAGTGAAGATGAATATTCCGAACAAAAGGCTTCTGATTGCTTTCAAAAAGACTTAAATACCCTTTACAAATATTTTGGCAATAAAAGAGTGTTAATTATTTTCGATGAAATTGAAAGCATTACATTTGATTTATCTTCATCAGAAAACTGGGCTAAAGGGCTAGATTATGTTTTCTTCTGGCAAACATTAAGATCAATATATCAGCAAAATAGCTCTTTATTCAGCTTCATTATCTCAGGAGTAAATCCTAAAGCCTTAGAGACAGCAAAAGCCAATCAAAATCAGGACAACCCTATATATAGGTTTATCACTCCGAATTATTTAGGTTTTTTCAAAGCTGAAACAGTGTCATATATGATTAATTATATTGGTCAATATATGGGAATTAAATTTGAACAAGAAGTATCTACTTACTTAACAGACAGCTTTGGAGGCCACCCATTTTTAATTCGTCAAATTTGTAGCCAAATTCATAAAGAATTAAACGACTCAAATAAAGCGAGGCCTGCGGTTATAAACAAACATTATTACACTTCACACATAAAACAGATATCCAACAATATTAAAGATTACATAGATTTAATTCTGCAAATCCTAATAGATAAATATCCAAATGAATATGAGCTCTTAGAATATCTTGCAAATGGCGATGAAAATACCTTTCTAGAGTTCGCCAGTCAATCCAGAGAGTGGATATTACATTTAGAAGGTTATGGATTAATTACTGAACAAGATAATAAATTCTTCTTCAGAATTAACATGGTTAGTGAGTTAATCAAAACAAATACAAAAAAGATTAAACTACCTTCGTCTATAGAGGAAAAGTGGGAAGTAATCTCAAAGAAAAGAAACTCCCTAGAAAGTAAACTTAAGGCTATAACTAAACTTTTACTTAAAACCTCTTTAGGCAATACAAAGGCTAGAGAATCTATTATTAGCGCCATGTCGAAGCCCAACCAGAAAAGCAAAGCTCTAACTTTTGCCTACGATGAAATTTTTGAAAAAGAAATATACTTTCTTGACTTGAAAAGAGTCATTGAAATTAATTGGAAAATTTTTGAGAATATATTCAAATCTGATAAACAAAAATTTACTATGTATATGGACTTAGCTAATAAGAACAGGGCTGACGCTCATGCAAAAGAAATAGCTACAGACGACTTTAACATAACAATATCTTCAATACACTGGTTAACAGAATGTCTAGAAGAAAACACTTAACATATTAAAATTGGTACTTAAATGTCCTTTATATCTAGTCTAAAGGACACGGCGAAATGCGCTCCGTCCGCCGCTGACGCGTGCGGGCGGTGCGCTTCTCGCCTTGCCTAAAATGGCATAGGTAAAAGATTATTATCAGTAGGCAAATATCTGAAAAATATCATTGCTGTATTTCGGTCTGTTATATACAAACTATTATCTTTTGTCGCTTCGATCATTAAAGCCGGATCAAACCGCACGTAAAGCTCTTGGACGGCCTCAGCGATTGTTTCCGCTCTCATCCATTCACCCGTAGAATCTGGCAGCTTAATGCTCCTAGGAACCCAGTAACGCTTACGATTAAACTGATGATGCTCTAGATAACTTTTAGTGATGTATTTAGAAATATAACGCGCGATACCCAAGCACTGTTTTGCAGGATCTTTATGCCGCCTTCTCTGCTGCTTAATATCAACATTACCAAGTGCATTAACCCCCTGCTCATTCCCTTTGCCACCTAGTGCAATTTGCCAGCAGCGCCTCAATAAATCAGCTCGCACAAATCCGTTAATTGCAGCGTGAATATGATAATGCTCACCGCTTTTATGCAACTCAGGCACTGCTATATAATCAAACTTAGCATTGGCCGCTTCTAGCACCCTCATGAAGCGTTTCCAGGTTGCGGTAACATCGTCATAGTCTGTAAGAATATGACGAGTTGTGAGCGTCAGCAGTCTATCCGCACGTATCTCTAAAGCGAAATGTCGCACCTTTCTGGCAGCACGATATGCAGCCTTTTCCCGGTCTCGCTGAACATCGGCTGGGTCTCGTTCTTTTGGTTTTGTGCGCAATCCCCTTTCTCTACTTGCGTTAATCAGGCGATTAAGATGATTGCGATTAACCAATACCGCTTTTGCTTCAAATCCACCTTGAGTGAAAGGCTGAATCTTTAATCGCCATTGAAGATCTTGCTCATAGATCGGTTGATTGATTGGCTCACCCCGAACTAATGCATGATCTCTGGGTAATACTGCGTGTCTATATTCCTCTTCTTCTAACTCAAAACGATTTAGATAAATCATTTCGTCACCTCCAATACTGATTGGTGACGCTGACTATTAATATAGGCTTCTAGATCATCTAAGCGATAACGCACAGCACGAGAGCCCACTTTGACGAATGGAACTCTTGCACCTGCCCAGCGATCACGTTCTAAGAACGCAATGCTGACATTTAGAAATTTAGCAGCTTGTGGCGTACTAAGTAATTGAGTTTGCATTGAAGTTATCTCCATAAAATTGAAAAAGGAGACAACAGATTGAGGTAATGCGAAGATGTATAAAATTAGCTGAAAATTGATAACTAGTTTTATATTTTCTGAAACTGTTTTAGTTTTTTGTAACTATCTGTTTTTAATAGGTCTTCCACCCTCTTTAATTTGCTCCGGGGCAAATGGTCTGGTCCATTTTTTGAAGGCTTCAAACGAAAAAACACCAGGGTTTCCAAACTGCTTCATAGTTGGATCGTTGTAAATCTGTTCATAAGATCTATCCGGACTAATCATCCAAAGCTTTTTAGCCATTTCCAAACAAGCTACTCTTTGTTTACGTCGATCAGTCAGGTCGTTATACCACCCTTCATTTTCATCATCTGATGGATCATAAACAGAGTCCATCACAGACGACTTCTTATCCTCTATTTTCCAAATAGGTGGTGGGTCAATGTATTCTTTTTTGCACCAGTCCAAAACTAAGGATCTCTTAACATAAATTGAGTTTAGGTATGTTTTATTAAAAACATCGTTATGTATACATTTGTAGATACGATAAAAATGGCGGAAATCAAAAATAATTGTAAACAAAGAGTCATCCATCAATATGGATAGCTTTTTGCCACGTGCAGATAAGTTGTTTCTTAATATAGCTGCTAATAGCCTCTGAATAACTACTTGCAAGTCTTTAGGTAAATTCTCAGGGTCTGTCGCATCAGCATCATATCCAGCCCAGTTATGACCTAAATTCCATATTGTTTGAAAATCATCACTATCTATATACATAACTACTCGATTATTATTTATTTTAAGAAAATGTTATTGCGATGAAACTCTAAATATTGCGCTTGATTAGCATTGAACCTACCCACGTTAACATCAGGCTGAATTTTCCACATATGCATCACTTGCTGATCTAACTTATTAGAGACAAGTAAAGCTCCCTCATTAGTAAAGCTTATATAACCCTTGTCAAATAAATGATCAATATGTGGAGACAACAACAATCCGTTATTTCCATCCAGTTTTTCTGAATCTGTAGACTTGCTCCAAGGTTTAATATGACTAGCACGAAGGTGCGCTTTTTTACTTACACCGGTAATACGGCAAAATTTTTCAAACATGGCCACACGTGATCTAAATAACCCTTGGCCACGCCTAGCTTTTATTAATTGCTGCTTCTCCGTTTCAGGAATATCTTTACGCTGAGATAATTGCGTTTCTTCTTTGTCTTGCTCCTCTTCTTGAGGAACTAGTATGTCTTCAATTACATTATCAACCTGTTTACCGAGTAAGTTATTTAGCACCTGGGCCATAGCCTGCGGAACATTCGCTAAATAAATCTGATTTCCATTTCCATTGGCTTGCAAAGGAGAATATTTTTGTGGCAGTGTAGGTAACAGCACGCCCATGTGTTGGGATGGTTTAATAGGCGTGTCTAATTCAATAAAATTAGTCTCAACAAACCATCCATCATCGTTCCAATTTGATCCGGAACTACCAAACTCTGTGGGTTTGGTCGAAGACATCGCTTTATTTATTACGATGCCTATAGCCTTGATATATGTATCACAATATGAGTAAACAACATCACCAGGCTCAACCAGCGTCATATTGATATAAAACTGATTCCGTCCACCATCTGAATTTGTTTTAGGCGACCACATATAGCCGCCACCTACCTCATGTTTGTAGGTCTGATTTTGATTCACCCACCAATATTGCATAAATATCCCTTCTCTATATTTTTATTAGCTTTTTCACTTATTATGATAAATATGAATTGCTGAGATAACTTAATAATAAAAGGTAATACTAATGATTGTCTATTCAGGAACAAAACAAACCTTCTCAGAACATGTTCGTAATAACGTTATAGCAGATAAAATTCATGAAGCATTTATTTCACTGATTGGACAAAAATCCAGTCCTGGAGAGATACGCTCTTGGGAAAACTCAATGATGTACATGAATAATGTACTAAGCGATGAAGCTATTCCTAACAATGCTGGCGTTGCTATTGAATACAAAATCCCAACGAGCTCAAAAAGAGTGGATTTTATACTTACAGGAAGTAACGAAACTGAATCAGAAGTCGCCATTATTGTTGAATTGAAGCAATGGGACAAAATCCAAACAACAAAGGAAGATGGAATTGTTGAAACGTTTGTTGGTGGCGGAGTAAGAAGGGTTACCCATCCATCCTATCAAGCATGGTCCTATGCTCGTCTGATCAAAGATTTTTCTGAAGTAGTTCAAAATGACAATATCGAAATAATTCCCTGTGCTTACTTGCATAACTATGTGCAAGATGAAGCGATATCAGACCCTTTTTATGAAGAGTACCTTGAAAAAGCACCTCTATTCTTAAGGAAAGAATCTGGAGACCTTACAAATTTCATCAAAAAATTTATTAAATATGGTGATCAAAAAAATACATTATTAAAAATTGATAATGGAAAAATAAAACCTTCAAAAAGCTTAGCAGATAGCCTTAATTCGCTACTAAAAGGAAATCAAGAATTTGTGATGATTGACGAGCAAAAATTGATTTTTGAACAGGCTTTAACACTATCCAAACAAACCAACAGTAAAAATAAGAAAGTGTTAATCGTAGAAGGTGGACCTGGAACCGGGAAGTCAGTTGTAGCGATTAATTTATTGGTAGCTATTACTAAATTAAACAAATTAACTCAGTACATTACCAGGAACTCAGCGCCTAGACAGGTGTATGAAAGCAAATTAGCAGGTTCTTTCAAAAAATCTCATATCTCAAATCTGTTTTCAGGATCGGGAAGTTTTCATAGTGTTAAGCCTGGTTTATTTGATGCATTAATTATTGATGAAGCGCACCGCCTAAACGAAAAATCTGGAATGTTTAAAAACAAAGGTGAAAATCAAATTAAGGAAATTATCAATGCTGCAAATTTCAGTATTTTCTTTATTGATGAAGACCAGAAAGTAACAATCCACGATATCGGTGAAAAAGAAGAAATTCGAAAATGGGCTGCTGAAGCTGGAGCTGACGTTTTTGAAACAGCACTAACATCGCAGTTTAGATGTAATGGCTCTGATGGATATTTAGCCTGGTTAGATAATGCATTACAAATTACAGAAACAGCTAATACAACACTTGAAGATATTGACTATGATATGAGGGCATTTGACTCTCCTGCTTCGTTAAGAGATTGTATTTACGAAAAGAACAAGGTTAACAATAAAGCAAGAATGGTCGCAGGGTATTGCTGGAAATGGTTAAGTAAAAATAATCCACTTATGGATGATATCGTTTTTCCTGAGTTTTCCTTTAGTGCCAAGTGGAATTTATCAGACGACGGGATGCTTTGGATAATCAAAGAAGAGTCAGTCAAAGAAGTCGGCTGTATACATACTTGTCAGGGGCTAGAGGTCGATTATATTGGTGTAATTATTGGTCCAGATTTAATTGTCAGAAACGGCAAAGTAATTACTGATGCAAGTAAAAGAGCCGCAGCAGACTCTTCGGTTCGTGGCTATAAAAAGCTAATGAAAGAAAATCCAGAAGAAACGAAAGATCTGACGGATAAAATCATTAAAAATACTTATAGAACTCTGATGACTCGTGGCCAAAAAGGCTGTTTTGTTTATTCTACGGATCGAGAAACACAAGAGTATTTTAACGGGCTATTACAAAGATAATTGATTACTAAAGCTCATTATATTTTGTACTTACCCCTTTGGATTTTTCAATGGGGTATTTCAAAGTGTTCTTAGAAATCTTTTCTTCTACTATCTTTTTAACATCAAACCCATATTTATCAGCCAACAAGAATGCAAATGAAAAAACGTCTGCAAGCTCCTCTTTAACTTTTTGAATATCAGCCTGCTCAGGAGTTTTCCAAAGATACAACTCCAGCAACTCACCCACTTCAATATTAAGTGCTATCGCTAAGTCTTTTGGATTGTGAAACTGAGACCAGTCTCTCTCATCTCTGAATTTAGCAAGCTGACTTATAATTTCCTGAACATCTGACATTTAATTGTTCTTTCTGATTGATTATATACAAACCGAACTTAGCATCCCCTTCGCTCCCACTTGTCTTTTGCTTTAGCCTCTTGTTTAGTTTGCCATTGCATATTATTCGGTGAGTCAGCCCCGCCACAAGCCAAAGGTATTACATGGTCAATCACATATCCCGGACACGACCCCCTAGGCCGCCCCGTAGATGGGCAATAATGTGTTGCTTTGAATAAGCTTTTAGCCTTATAGCTTCTCTTTCTCTCAGCATATACAGAAAAACTTAATGTGAGCATTAAAAACAGTATGAAAAATCTTATTACTGTATCCCTCATTTTATCTTTCTCTAACTCATCTGTTATTTCGGCTAATACTCTAGACTGGACTAAGCAACCAACAATTCAGCTGGTTTCACTTTTGCCTTAAATTTGCTTCTTGCTTGCCATAAGTCATAAGACGCTTGCTCTGCTAACCATATGTCAGCACTTCCGCCATTCTCGACACCTAGCCATTTTTCAATCCGTAAAGCCATTTCTGGTGAAATCGCTGCATGACCGTTTAGTACACGCGATAAAGATGGGCGTGCTACGCCTAGTTGTTCGGCAGCCTCGGTAACACTCAAGCCGAGCGCTGGAAGTATATCTTCTCTCAGTGTTTCACCAGGATGTGGTGGGTTATGTATTCTGCTCATATCAATTCCTTTCTAATGATAGTCCTGATAATCGACCAGGATCGCATCTTCACCATCAAACATAAAAGTCATGCGCCAGTTACCGTTCACCGTGACTGAGTAGTGACCAGCTAATTCACCTTCCAGCGAATGAAGCCTCCATCCAGGCAGGTTCATATCCGCAGGTACTTTAGCAATATCTAAACGTACTAACTGGCGACTTAGTTTAGCAGCGTGATCAGGTCTTATGCCCGCTTTACTTCCGCTCTCAAAGAAATCTTTGAGTCCTTTATGTTTGAATGTTTTAATCATTTATTATTTACTTTTTTAAATACTGTAATGCGTAACGTTACAGATGTCAATTAGAATTAAGCTTGTCGTTGCAGCGGCAAAATCATGGCTGTCTCTTTCAAACCAAATTGCGCTTTGATGTAATCTGTGATTTTTTGCATAGGTACGCGTAAACGTTCAACATCAGAAATAATATAGCCAGCAGTCACATCATTGGTCATTTTATGATTAAGCAATCTTTTTAATGCATAAGCAGAAATGTCTAGACTTTCTGCGATGGTAATAAACGTGCGTCTTAAGTCATGCGTACTGAAATTAACGCCACTTTCTTTTATTACATTAGAGATCTGCTTTTTAGGATCAGTCATATAACCCGTATCAGTTTCATTCGGAAAAACATATTTAGTTTTAGCTTCTGCTTTTCGTTTAGTCAGCAAGTCAAATAAAAAATCCGTGAGCGGTAAGGTATGGTCAGTATGATTCTTGGTATCTTTAATGACGATAGTTCTATCTTTTAGATCTACTCGGTTCCAGGTGAGCTTTGCAGCTTCATTTCTTCTTAATCCCGTAAAAAGAACTAGCAACAGAAAATCTTTAACCACTTCTCTATTAGGTGCGATTGAGTCATTAGACAAGCTCATTACTGCTTGATACCAAGGGGCAAGATCATAGTGTTTAATCAGGGTGTTTTTTCTGACAGCACGATGCCATGCACGTAACTGCGTAATTCTAATGACAGGGTTGTGTCTGAAGATAGAGTCACCATTACTATCTTCATATTTCATAATGGCATAATTCATCACCGCCCTAAAGTTACGCATGGTTTTATTTGCTTGGGATGTGCTTTTTTGGCTGATCTTACGAAATTTTAGCTCGACCATATCTTTTGATATTTCAATAGCTGGCTTATTTAACCAATCATTTAGATAAGCATCAAAGGTATGTCGATAATCTTGAATGGTGCTGCGCTGCAAATTGCCACGTGCTTCAATATAGTTTTTTAGCACTTCGGACAAAGTCACTAATTTTGCTTTTCTAGCTTTCTCTTCATCGTGCGGATTTTTACCACGGGAGATCTCTGCTAAATAAGATTTAGCTTGTGATCTAGCGTCATCAAGGGAAATAACATTATGTCTTGCGATGGACTTTCTGACGGTTTTACCGTGAAGCTTGGCTTCAGCATAATAAACCTTTGCTGATTTTCCTACACGTAATCCAAAACCCAATAACTCTGAGTCGCGATAGAAAGTTTGGCCTGCTTTCTCAAAAGGTACTTTTTCAACAAATGATTTGGTTAATTTGTGCAACATTTTTATACTCCGTTCTACTATTTTCTCGTTAAAAAATTAGTAGCCACCTAGTAGCCCAAATCGAGAAAAAGTACTTAAAACGCAGTATATCTATGTAAAAATCGGTAGCAATCTCTTGGCTACTAACTTAATGATTATTAAAATAAATTAAAACAATATCTATTATAAACAATAAGTTATGGCGATTTTTCATAATCCTGGGGTCGAGGGTTCAAGTCCCTCTTTCCCACCAATAAAGACGCCTCATTCGAAAGAATGGGGCGTTTTTCTTTCCGGCAATTGAAGTTATAAATAATATTGCTCTAGCAACTTCGGCACAAACACAAATAACACAGTCAATAAGTGCCGACTTATAGCTAGCCTAGATGATTATCGCAACCTTGCATAACTAGCAATCGTTCATTGCTTCTCTTGAATACATTTCCAGATTTATAGCCTCCAGTTTGCAACTTTCTTAATTTAAAGGCATCATAAGTGCTGTGAGAAAACAATTTTTACATTTACTTGTCACACTCTTAGTATTGTTAATGCCAATGCAGGCGATTTCTATGCAAATGGCTATGAACCAATCTAACAGTGTAGGGCATGGTCAGCATGCAGCAATGCTTAGTGGGCAAGATTCACAGCAAACTGCGGCCATGAGCGAGCATTGTAAAATGCAAATGCATCAAGGCAAGCAAACCCAGCAAAAGCCTGCCTATTGTTTAGGTAGCACTTGTTCAGTGATATGCGCTGGCTTGGTGCTGTCTATGCCATTGTTTACTTTAGCCACTAGCCCGACCGTGAATGATTTCAGTTCCTTTGTTGCGCCCCACTTTCACTCTCAGGCCCCTGACTCCTTAGAACGACCTCCTCGCACCTTTAGTTAATTTCTCTTGATACCGGCTCTCTTGCCGGTAATTAACAATTTAGAAATTGATTAGGAGTGTAATCATGCAACTTTCCAGTTGCTTCAAGTTTTTACTCAAGCTTGGGCTTTTTGTATCCAGCTTTAATGCAGTTGCCGGCCCCATGGGTTTTAAAGACTCGTTTATGGGGATGGGTGACTTTAACAAAAACTGGCGTGAGGTGTTTGTGAATTACGCCATCACCACTCGTGATGCCTTTGGTGTAGGCGCGACTTACATGCGCTCTGACGATGAAACAAAAACACGCACCCTAGAAGAGTTTACCTATACCAGCTTACTCAAGCGTTGGAACTTGCCAAACTCACAAGCCAATCTATGGTTTACAGGCGGTATTGGTGCAATACAAGGTGAAAACGATTC
>Ga0208118_100213_pt1 | contig 11153 bp, 8 predicted proteins | sample LakWasMet34_HOW6_2_FD_183876 | JGI IMG/M metagenome (GOLD analysis project Ga0208118, IMG submission 183876) | Freshwater sediment methanotrophic microbial communities from Lake Washington under simulated oxygen tension - Sediment Metagenome... | ecosystem: Environmental > Aquatic > Freshwater >... | reverse complement strand
CAAAGCAGATACAAACTTCAGTATTAAAAATAAATATACGAAAATCTTAAAATATCTTTGTCAGATTACAATTTAGTTTGCTATAATGCGCGCCTTGCAGCGATTAAACCGAACGCTGTAGCAGTAAGAAAGGCCGGGTAGCTCAGTCGGTAGAGCAGCGGATTGAAAATCCGCGTGTCGCCAGTTCGATTCTGGCCCCGGCCACCAGAATTTCTCTAAGTAAAATCAACACTTAGAATCTCTCCCAGTCAAATCAGATATACCTAAACATACCCCGAAATACCGAGCTTTACCAACATCAGTGTGATGAAATTGTGATGGAAACTTATGTCACAGTTATTTGCTCTTTTAACCACATAAGATCGGCGTTGATTTCAAGCTTAAGCTTAGCTTTAGAAAAATCACAGCAGTTTTTAGTTATTTATTGGTAAGTTAAGAGTAAAATAAACCCATTAGCATAAGCACTTATTGAGTTTAAATTAACATAGGCGTTATGACAAACGAATGAAAGCAGATTTAACTAAGCGCTTGTTTAAAGCCATAGCAGTTGGCTCAGCTAAAGACATGGATCTTCTATGTAGGAAGATTATTGCCGAAGAGGCGGACAAAGGTCACACTCTTTTAGCTAATCAACTACAGACTATACTTAAAGTTAAAAAACCAACACCTCCTGCAGAGCCAAAAATTGACCCTGAAAGGTTAATGCAAACTTTGCCAGTTAGCCGTCGCTATCAAGATCCACTTGTAGTCAAAGTTGAACGCTCTACCCTGCGTCACTTCATGGTACTCCCCGACTCAGTAGAGGCTAGATTCAAGAGAATTGAACAAGAATATACCGCAAAAGATCGTTTAGCCTCATTTGGCCTGAAATATAAAAAGAAAATATTGTTATACGGACAACCTGGTTGCGGCAAGACAATGGGGGCTGAAAGATTAGCATGGGCAACAGGCCTTCCTTTAGTAAAGGTACGGTTCGACGCACTAATTTCATCATACTTTGGAGAGTCTGGCGTAAATCTTCGAGCTGTTTTTGAGTCAGCAAGTGCTAAACCATGCGTGCTATTTCTAGATGAGTGCGACTTTATTGCGAAGTCCCGTAACAATCAAAACGATGTGGGCGAGGTTCCTCGCCTAGTAAATACACTTCTTCAACTACTAGAAGATTTCGACGCCCCTGGTTTATTAGTGGCAGCTACCAACTTAGATAAGCAACTAGACAAAGCCCTATTTAGACGTTTTGATGATGTATTTGAGGTTCTCCCTCCTGGCGAACAGGAAATTGAAAGGCTCCTGCAACAAACTTTATCTGCAGTTACGACCGATCAAAGAATTTCATGGTCACATTTAGCAGAGAAATTAGTTGGAATGTCTGCTGCAGATGTTGTTAAAGTTGCGCAAGATGCCGCAAAGAGCACGGTTTTACATGGAAAATCTATCGTTAAGGAAGACGACCTGAACTTTGCAATTTCAGAAATATATAAACGCGAACAAGTATAAAACATTCAGTTATTGCCTTAATAAATAATAAGAATAGGAAAATATGGCTCAGACGAATACTTTTCCCCACCTTTCGTTACCTTTAATTATTCGTGAAAGAGCTAGATTAAACGGTGGTGGTGATACACCCGATCAGGAGCATTACAATAAAGAGCACCGAGCAGAACACTCACTAAAGCTTAAGAATTCAGCACAGAGTGCTATAAGTTTCTGGTCTAATCGACTCCAAGAACGTATCAACGAAAACTTACCAGCTGTACCAGCAAACATCCCTTTGTTCTTAAGAGTCGACCCAGACTCCGACCTGGAATATCTCCGCCACTTTTTCAAACTAGAAATTGTTTCTGAACAAGATGACGGTTACATTATTGTCGCCAGTGAAGAAATTGATATGGCAACATTCATGGGAGCTGTTGAAAGCTTTGCTCAGAATAGACAAGGCGGAGCTAGCGCTGCAAAAATATATGAAGTAATTGGCCCTGAGAATCAGCAAGTTCGTTTAGAGCGTATATTGTCAGATTATTTGCTTTCAAAATGGCATGAGATTGAAAACGCAGAAATTTATACAGTTGACATTGGTGTTGAATGCTTAGGTAGTAGATCTATTCGACCTCCACCAGAGCAAAGAGAGGGTGAGTCAGACGTTAGGTTTAATGAAAGACTGGCTGCTTGGAAAGAAATATTGCAACAAGCACAGGTAGCCTGGGATGACCTTATGGCTGAACGTGAGTCTCAGTTGATAAGTTTTGTACATGGTCACGGAGGCCAGATACTCGATATATTACATGATGACCATCAAGGCGTCGCTACACTTCCTGACAGCTTTACAGTAAGGATAAATATTTCTGGGCTAGGTTTACGTGACTTAGTTTTTAATTATCCTTACATTTTTGAAGTGAGAGAACCAGAGGTTTTAATTGGCATTGCTTCCGACTCTATTCTTGAAGGTGGCTCTCATCATGCATTAGAGATAGAAAGCCCTGAACCTGATGCACCAGCAGTATGTGTGATAGATAGTGGAATACAAGAAGAGCATCCTCTTATTAGGAATGCTATTGATTCACCTGCATCAATGTGTTTTTTGCCAGGCGTCGCAGTAACTGATGTTGCAGACTATGTTCGCTCTGGCGGTCATGGGACACGCGTAGCAGGCGCAATAATCTACCCAAGAAACATCCCGACAGCTGGAGCGTTTAAAATACCTTGCTGGATTCAAAATGCAAGAGTGCTGGATGCAAATAACTTACTCCCAACAGAGTTACATCCTCCACTATATCTTCGCGCTATTACAGAAAAATACTCTGGTGAATTAGGCACCAAGCTATTTAATCACTCTATAGCAGCATCCAATCCTTGCCGCCTAAGATCAATGTCAGCATGGGCTGCTGCTATAGATATGCTTTCATGGGAATATGACGTATTGTATTTTCAAAGCGCAGGGAACTTACCTGACTATTCCAGCAGCGTACCATTTCGACAAGGCATACTTGATCACCATGTGGCTGGTCGGAGCTATCCAGATTACCTTGTTAGACCTTCATCACGCATACCATGCCCCTCAGAAAGTCTCCAAGCATTAACCATTGGATCCATAAATCACTACACTTATGCTAATGGCCACCTTTCATCACTAGGAGGCATTGACGAACCATCCCCATATACAACTACCGGCCTGGGTGTTTGGGGTTCAATTAAACCTGAAGTTGTTGAGTATGGTGGCGGGATGGTTAGTGATAATGCCATTTCTCCAACACTTACAACCCCACTTGAAGTTTGTACTGATCTAGTAAGGTCAACAATGTATGGTGGCCCACTAAGCGCTCAAGATCAAATTGGAACGTCATTTTCCGCCCCCAAAGTAGCAGCAATAGCTGCAGCTATTCAACAATTGCTGCCTAATGAACCCGCACTTCTATATCGTTCACTAATTGTAAATTCTGCAAGGTGGCCAACTTGGGCAACTCGTTCAGCAAACAAACTAGCTGCACTTCGACAAATTGGATACGGGATACCAGATCTAGAGCGTGCAACATCAAATACTCCATTTAGAGTGACCTTGATCACACATGGGGAAAACAGAGTGACTGCTAAGGAGGCACAAATTTATCAAATTCCGGTTCCTCCAGAACTAAGGGCTCCTGGTGATGAGTTTCAAATTAGAATAGATGTCACACTTTCATATGTTGGAAGACCAAGAAGAACAAGACGTAACATTCGACAGTATCTTTCCACTTGGGTAGATTGGAGAAGCAGTTACATAGGGGAGTCACTGGAGTCTTTTAAAAGTCGTGTTTTAAAAAGTGGCGATAAAGACTTAGTTGAAGATGACAAAACTATTAAGTGGGCAATTCGCGAAAGAGATGATTGGGGAAGCATTAGAGGAGTTAAGAGAGGCACTAGTACGGTACAGAAAGACTGGGTAGTGCTAAATTCTCATGAGCTTCCGCATGATTTTTGTATAGCTGTCATCGGGCATGCAGGGTGGGATCTTGATCCAGATGCTTATGCTAAATACGCTTTAACTGTAACATTCGAAGCAATTAATAACGATATAGAAATTTATGACCGCATTGAAGCATCTGTTAATACTATTCAAGCTCCTCAAATTGAGGCTCAAGTTTCAGTATAAATCTAAACAAAGATCATCTATGCATTAATTTAACTTAATATCAACGCAACAGATACGGCAAGAGTCGCATTTTTTGTACTTTACCAGCAAATAACATCCATACTACCTGCTGATTCCAAGAAAAAATCTAAAAGGATAAATAAACATGCAAGCAAATGTTTTGAGTGTTTTTATTGAAAAACTCTGGTGGGTACTACCTGTCATTATTGTTGTTTCAATACTCAAAACACCTTGGTTTAAGGGTTTGCTTGGTGAGTGGCTAGTAAAAATCTCTGCTAATTATTTACTGGATAAAGCGACTTACCATGCTGTGCATAATGTAACACTTGAAACACCAGATGGCACAACGCAAATTGACCATATTTTCATTTCAAAATACGGTATTTTTGTTGTTGAAACCAAGAACTATACAGGCTGGATTTTTGGCGGAGCAAACCAGCCTACCTGGACACAAAAAATCTATAAAACTACTAATAAGTTCCAAAACCCACTGCGTCAAAACTACAAGCACTTAAAAGCCATAGAAGCTGCTTTAGATGTTCCTTTTGAACACCTTAAATCAGTAATTGTATTTGTTGGTAATAGCACATTCAAAACTGAAATGCCACCGAACGTCACTTATGCTGGCGGATATATCCGCTACATTAAATCGTTTAATCAATTTTTATTCAGTGATGATCAAATACAAGAACTACTTAGCCTTGTGCAGACAAAAAGACTAAGACCTTCACTCAGAACAAATAGAGAACATGTAAAAAACCTTGAATCAAGGCTAACAAATAACACTACAAAAACCTGCCCTAAATGCGGAAGTGACATGGTGCTCAGAACGACCAAATCTGGCGAAAATGCAGGAAAACAGTTTTGGGGCTGCTCACAGTTTACAAAGTGCCGCTCAACTTTAATTAATTAGTGATTCAGGTGCAACGTATTGGGCCTGAGATGTTAAATCAACTATCCACCATCTCAGAGCACCTCTCAACTAAATTTCAATAGCCCCATCTCATCAGATACTATGCATTTATCTTTCGGTGAATACCGAGCTTGGTAAAACTTGAAGTCTTTCCGGTTTAATTCTTTACATTTTCGCTCAATTATTTTCATAATTTTTACTTTGTCTTCTGTTTTGGTTTTTATACCAAATATCACGCCCTCCAACGAGTTCCAGTCATACTTGAGCAGGCGGTCTTTTTTATCATCATAGCTATTTAGTCCATCCGCCAATACTATCCTGTACTCTCCTTCATACTCCCAGTCTTTGGACTTAATCAATATGTCCCTATGAAAGTTAGTCCAATAATTCTTTCTCCATGCATCCTGATCACTCACCATATTTTCTGCACAAACACTCAACTTTCCATCTCCAAAATACCATGTAGCATTTAACTTGGGGACCGGCAATCTACCAAGAGATCTAAAAAAATCTGTCTCACCAAAACCTTTAATATAATCAACCTGCTCAAACTTATGTCCCACAACTCCATATGAAGCTCCCGAGCTTCCCCAGCCATTTAAAGTATTCAAATTAAGCACAAACTCATCCCCTCGGACTTCAGGTCTAAATATTAAACAAACTCCTGAGTGATTATCACCATAATGCCCCCAAACTGAAGAGTTACTAAAATCTGACATAAAACACGCTACATACCATTCTGGATAAACCAGCTGTTCAAGCTTTGAAATATACTTTTCAGGAAACTCAAAAACTACAAGATCTCTATTTTTACAATTAGAATCATTTTCTCTATTACAAAAATCGATAATATCAAGTTGAGCAAGAGTATTTTTCTGTACTGAAAAAATCGCGCTTGATATATCACTGAGATTGTCGTTTTCTTTTAATGATTGCTCTAAGACTTCAAACCAACCTGATTCCAATAATTGGCTCAGGATTTGATCTGCACTTAAATCGTTGCTCTCAGTATACTGAGACAGCCCATGCTTATTATAGGTTTTGTATATCGCCTCCAATGCGATTGGATGTACAGCTCGAAGGTAGAAAAACAGCTCATCTCTACGTACTGGGCTACTACGTTCAGAAACACCCTTGATCAGGGCAATTAATTTCTGATTTCCCAGAAATGTACTTACCATCTCTGAAAACAGAGCTTGATATGCGGGAGTAGGTAAATCAGTATCACTTAAAAAAACTGGAATTTCATCTTCAGAAAGTGGATGCGTCTCACCAGCTATCATAAGTAAACTGCAAAACCTTTCTAAACATAACAAGTAATGTCTAAATAGGTTTTTCCATACAATCAAATCTCCATCCCAATAAATATCTCTATAGCCTTCCATCGGATCATTTAATTGCTTAGGGTGTGCAAAATAAATGCTTTGTGTCTCTAATTCTTTATATTCCCCAATGAGACTTTCAATACTTCTAAAACGATAAAATAATTTTGACATCTATATTCCATTTATAAATATGCCTCTAAAAATACCAACATCATGATACATCACCTAACGTTTGCAAGCGTTGGCCTACCGTTTTCAAACAGTGAGTTACGTCAAAGTTAATTACAATTTCCTACGAACTTAGAGGGGCAGGATGTATGACGGTATAACCGTCATCAAACACACTCAACGGGCTGCGCCCTTATTCGTGATATTTGTCCTGCCGTTGCACGGGGCTTTGCCCTTCGGGATACTTACTATTTGATTAAGGTGGAATGTTTGGCTGTCGCAAAAAAATCAGAAAAAAGAGTCAAAACTAAGCTTATTGGTGTACGTTGCACACCGGATGAATACAATCAATTTAAGGTTGTCGCAGATTCTTTTAACGTTAGTGTAGGTGAGCTTTGTCGGAGTGCTAGTTTCAACCTAGTACTTAAATCAAAAACTGATCAAGAAGCCATTGGAAACTTGGCCACTTGTCGCGCAGACTTGGGCAGACTTGGTGGTTTATTAAAAGGTTGGCTTGCCGATGCTTTCCCTGATGCACCAGCGCCTGATCGTCAGCGAATTATTGCGCTGCTAAATGAAATCAATACCGCAAAAACCATCATGGTTGATTCTGCGCAGAAACTCATGCTTAAAGACAAGCCGTGATCCAGAAAGAACCAACCTCTCGGAAAGACCGCAAATCTTCAGCTAAAGATTCACTAAGATATGGTGAAGGTGTCGGTGTGGATCGTGAAACTGGAGAAGTCATTGAGAAGTCCTTACGCACACGCTTGGGTGGTTTTGGTTTGGTTGAAAATAGTGTTTACCAAAACTTCCCCCGTGAGGAAATGTTGCAAATCATTGATCTGGCTGCAGCAGAGATGCAGGCTAACTGCGACCTGAATACGCGCGTTGGATCTGACAAAAAAATCATGCATCGCATCTTTTCTTGGGACCAGTACCAACCGAATGAAGCAGTATTGAGAGACACTGAGGACTCTGCCCTCGCCGCTCTTAAGTTGGATCACAATCACTTTGCAAGCTTTCTGCACAATGATAACGGCCACTGGCATTTGCATTTATTCGCAAGCCGTATAGATAAGGTAAAACATAGTGGCAATTCGTTATGGATGTCACATCAAAAGCTAGACAAAGTTTGCCGTGAGGTAGAGCTTCGTCATGGACTTAAACGTGACGAAGGAATGCATGACGTAGATGAGCATGGCAACATCATTGCAATTCCATTTTCTGAGCTCAGAGAGCGCAGGTTAGAAAAACAAAAAAACCAATCAAATACCATCAGTGACAAAGCAAAAGCTATTGAGATCTACTCAGGAGAGAAGTCATTTCAAACCTGGGCAAACGAAATCAGAATTGGTGATCGTCTTAAGCATGCCAAATCTTGGCAAGAGCTACACGCTACCGCAGCTGCTTATGGGTTAGAAGTGAAAGCCAAGGGTGCAGGCTTCACTCTATCCCCTATTGGGCAAAAAGGCGGGATGCAACTATCTAAATTAGGTGTTAAGAACCTAGCGAGCAAGCTTGGTGTGTTTGAGGTAGCAAAATTAGATCCAAATGCTATCGTGCCAGTCACCCAATATCAGCCAGAACCGTCTAAGCCGGCGAATACGCTTTATGCAAAATTCAAAGCAGAAAAAGCCAATCACAAACTAGTTAAGACCAACTCGATGAAAGCTTTCAATGATCTGATTAAAGTCGATAGATTAAGCCTTAGAAAGTCACAAAGAAAAGAACTGGATCTAATTAAATCCAGCAGCAAAGGAGCTGATCGCTTTGCTGCAGTATCTGTCGCAAAAATGGCGCATGTGGTCGCTACGAGCAATTTAATAGATTCTCAGCGTGAAGAGAGAGCTAAGTTATACAAGGCGCTATCGATCCAATCACCAGGTAGAACCTTTCGTGAGTTTGTTGTTAAGCAAGCGGAAGCTGGCAGTGATGAAGCGCTGATTCTAGCTCGCAAGTATGCCGCAGAGGAATCAACAAAAACATTATTTGAACTTGAGGAAACTACTTTGCTCATCGTGGGTAAAGTTTCAGGTAGTCAGTATAGAGCCACCCCTCGCCTACCAATCAAGCATAACGTGACTTGGCTAGGTAGCGTTGTGTATGACTTAGGCCATGGCCGTCAAATCATCGACAAAATATCCCCTAGTCAAATCCAGCTAAACAATTTAGCAGCAAATGATCCAACGTCAATCGAAACCTCACTGCGGTTTGCTGCGGCAAAGTTTGGGGGCACGCTCACACTGACCGGACCACGTGACTTTCAACTACTGGCCGTACAAACATCCGTGAATAAAAATTTAGGCGTTAAGTTTGCCGATCCTGCCTTAGAAAAATACCGCCTATCTTTAATTGAACAACAACAAAAGGAGCAACAAAATGCACGTACTGTCAGAAACGAAATTAGAAGCATCCCGCCAGCCCACCGCAGAGATCGCTTGCGTCAACTGTCCGAACTCAATGTGGCAGGAAGTGAAAGCATCGAAACAATCTACGCAAACCAATCTACAGTGCTATTGCCGGAAGATGTTCGTGATGACGTGGGGCGGCAAGGAAACCATGCTGATCACAGCATGCGACGGAACGGAAGTGGAGGAAGAGGCATTGAATCTACCAGCAGAACAAGCCACGGAGTCGAAACCAGCAGCGAGCTTTACGCCAATAGAGCAAGTCTAGAGCTGAATGCACCTACCCCTGAAGACACAATAGCTTCTAATGAAGTGTTTGATAAGGTAGCCCTTGGTGCAGTTACGCGTGAGGGTTGTATGAGTGCTAGGATATTGGCAATAAAAGATTCTAGTGTGGTTGTGAGTTTGGGACGCGGCAATAAAGCAATTATTCATGACGTAACTAATGCTAAGGACTTTACACTTAAGCAAATAGTCACCATCATTAACAAACAAGCCAAACTTGACCGCCCAATAGAAAAAGATGAGATCTCACGATAGATAGTGATTAAAGCGAATGCCGAATGTTGATATTTTTTGATACTGAATTTACAGAGTTGGGATTCGATGCGCGTCTAATTTCGATTGGTCTTGTTTCAGAGGATGGCCAACATGAGTTCTATGCAGAACTTTCAAGCACTTATCAAATAGCTGATTGCAGTGATTTTGTCCGTGGGTCTGTACTACTACACTTACAAGGTGGCAACACTAGAATGCCAGTGCATGAACTGACCGTAAAACTTGGCAATTGGTTAGAAGAGTTTGAAGAGTCAGTGCAGTTGGCTACAGACTCGCTCCATTGGGATTGGCCGTGGATACAAAAGATTTTTAGCAATCCTCACTTATGGCCGATAAATTTAGCAGCAAAGCCATTAGTACTTGGGCAAACCCCTGAGTTAGAGTTGGCAATAGAAGCGGCTTTTTCAGGTGGACTGCGCCGCCATCATGCTTTGGATGATGCCAAGGCTAATCGTATAGGCTGGTTAGCTTTAGAAAGTAAATAATGCTGCTATTCTGCGACACAGAATTTACAGGCCTTGGTCAACCAAATCCTAAATTAATATCACTGGCTTTGGTTCCGGCTGATGGAGGCATTCCGTTTTATATAGAGCTTGCAGAAAGTGACGGATGGGAGCTTAGCGACTGTAATAGTTTTGTTGTACGTGAGGTGCTACCCATTCTCAAGGGTGGCAACTACATCGTGCCACGAACAGAACTACGCAACCGGCTCCTAGCATGGTTTACTGGTATGCCAAGATCAGTTCAAATCGCATGTGACTCTGTAATTGACTTTCGTTTTCTTGAAGAGATACTGGGTACAGATTGGCCTGGTAAATTGGAAAAGCAATATTTTGATTTGAGCACGTTAATTACTAACAGCACCTATGATAAGACTGTTAACCGTTATTACACACAAGATCGTCCACCACACAATGCTCTGTCTGACGCTCAGGCCTACCGACTAGGATGGTTAGCTTGGATAGATGCTAAAAAATGATTACTTTCTGAATTTTTCGATGCTTTGCGTCATCCACTTCATCGACTGTAATCGCCATATGAACAAAAAAAGTATCAAATACCTTCATTAATGTCTACTTGGCAGGACAAAGCGGCCGGTCATTCATTCAATTAAATTCAATAATGATTCAAATTAAATTACAATCAAATCCGCCATGCTGCGTCTCTATATTAATATTTCAATATAGAGACCGAGAATCAATAAAACCAAGAATAGACAAGGGGATTTCAGCCATGCATCATAGAGTTCCAATTATTAATATAGAGACCCGTGAGTCTCTATAATTAGAGTTAGCCATTTCAAAAAAAATTACAACAGGAGACATCTATGCACCCAATTCTTGCCAAAACTTTCGGCGGCCTATCAACACAGTATTATTTCCGCCAGTTCTTTTTTGGCGCACTTTTTTTCGCTCTTATGTTTTTCATGATGAGTAAAAGCCCCAATCCAATACAAATTAGTCTAGTAATATTTATGGCAATCAGCACATTGCTATACCCATACTCTCGTTTTGTTTATGAAAGTATCGTCAATTTCATCATGGGTGAAAATGTGTTTTTTGTTAATGCCATATTCATGTTATTCACCAAACTATTCACTATGTTAATTTGTTGGGCGTTTGCCATATTTATAGCTCCTATTGGTCTTGCCT
>Ga0208118_100193_pt1 | contig 12102 bp, 7 predicted proteins | sample LakWasMet34_HOW6_2_FD_183876 | JGI IMG/M metagenome (GOLD analysis project Ga0208118, IMG submission 183876) | Freshwater sediment methanotrophic microbial communities from Lake Washington under simulated oxygen tension - Sediment Metagenome... | ecosystem: Environmental > Aquatic > Freshwater >... | reverse complement strand
CGCCGATAGTCACCAGCGATACCTGCCGGGAGTGCTGCCGCGCCAGCCCCTCTATGAACGGCGCCAAGGGTTTGAGCAACAAAGCGGCCGGGCGCACGCGCACGGCAAGCGCTTCATCCTGCAAGCGGTTCAGCAACGCAGTGTTTTGCGATTCGAGCTGAATGAGCTTTTCCACGCTTTCCAGCCAATTTTCCAGCGTCTCCCGCACCCCGCCGCGCGCCGCCTGCCAGCTATCCCCGGCGCCGGCCATTTTCGACTCGACAGTGCGCACCAGATCGGACTCAAACAAACGAGTCAGCAAGTGATGCACCATAGCCTGTCCAGTGACCAGTTCGCCGATAGATTCGAGCATATCGCCCGACATCGTTCCTTGCATCGCCATGGCGCGGGTAACGTCCTCCTCGGCGGAAGTTACAGCCTGATCGCCGCCAACCTTGTCGCTCTCATGATCTCCTGCCTTACGATCCACCAACGCAACTTCCACGTGCAGACACTGGCCTTTCGGGTCCAGCACGATCAACGCCTCATTGAAACCCACCTCGTCAAGGGGACTTGAGACCAGGAAATCGAATAGCGAACGGTTGCCCTCGAAGACTGTCACATTACTGATAACCTGGGCAGCACCCGAACTCATCCAACTCAGAAAATTCGCCGCCAACTCTTCATCGTTGTTGAGATCGGAACGTACAATGTAAAAATGGTGACCGTCTTCCAGACCGGACAATGCAGTCTGTACATTCTCCGGCGTCAGCACCTTGTGGAAAGCCTTCGGCAAGCCCAGACGCGCCTCTATCTGCGAGGAAGATACCGTGCCGTTAGCGGCAAAGGTTGCCTCGGACGCTTCCTGCAACAGCTTTTCAATCTGCGCCATATCGGGTGTTTCGCCCAGTTCGGCGACATCCAGGATAATTTCAATGTCGCCGATAAACGATTTGGCGATATGCAACAGCACCACATCCGGGGCCGTCTCGCCGATCTCCGCGCGCGCGAACAAATCCACTATCGACATACTCAAATGCGCCGCCGTTTCCATGCCATAGAACAAACAGGCGTGATAAACCTGGCGCATCAACTCGATCATGCGCGTACACTGCAAGCGCACATCCTCCTGACGCTTGATGCGCTCTATCACGTTACGCATATCAAGCAGGCTCTCAAACACATGATTCGCACACCAGGCGCGCAAGGTGGTTCGAGGATCGGTAGACAGTCCGAAGCGATCTTCGAGCATCACCTCGGCCACTGAGGCGAGTTCCTCGTAGAGCAGGAATTCAAGGCGGGCGAAATGGGCGTTCAGGGATTCAATTCCGGTGCGGGCATCGGCGATTACCCTGTCCAGCACATCCATCACCCGCACAAAACCATGCGCTTCGGCAAGCGCCCGCACCTCTCCCGCCGCAGCCACAATAGCCTCCAGCGACAGCTCTTTGTCTGCTGATAGATGATTGCCCAGTTGCGACAATCTACCGAGAGGCTGTTCCAGCGCATCGAAAAAACGGCGCACCGGATCGTCAGAAGCAATGGCTTCACTGCTAAGGTTAGGTTTCTGTGTAGCAAAATTCTGATCATAAAGCGCTTGCAAGCGGGACAGCAGCGCCTCTGCCTGACCTCGTGTAGCCCCCACGATCCCCAGAAAATCCTGCAACACCAGCAGCCATTCGAGCATGCCGATCTGCTCCGCCGCATGGCACAAGCGCTCGGCTTCCTCGATAACGACATTTAACGCTCCGCTAGAATCAGCTTCCAGTATCGAGCGCATCTCATGCAACACGTCATGCGCCATACCGAAAAATATCTCGCGATAGACCGGATCGTTGGCCAGAGAAGCCGTGTCTAGCGGCTCGAACACAATCGACTGCGGGGCCTCGGCAACTGCTCCTGCGTCGCCTAAAGCGCCTACTGTTGGTGCTCTCGGCAATTGCTCCATGCATTGGTCTACCTCCTCCATCCGTGGAGTCGTACCTCCTGCGTCCATGCAGTCGTCGGCAACGGTTCCTGCTTTTAGGTGTTCGTCCTCCTGCATCCATGCAGTCATTACGTCACGAACGGCTGTAAACTTTTCCTTCATGCGCACCTTAAGATCGCCCGCCATCGCAGAGGGTGCATCCTGATGCGTGGATACCGACGTTTCCAGCATTCCGCGCAAGATATCCGTCGCCTCCAGCAGCAGATCGACGATTTCCCCGTCCAGCGCTACCCCCTCGTCGCGCACCAAACCGATCATATCCTCCGCCAGATGCGCCACCGATTCGATCACCGACAATCCCAGCATACGGGCATTGCCTTTATAAGTATGCATCGCGCGGAACAGACGCGCCACCGCTTCAGTATTCGACGGCTCGTCCCGCAAGCCTGTCTTGAGCCAAGCCGAAAGAATCAGCAGGCATTCTTCGACTTCATCGAGAGAGCACCCGCCTTCTTCAGCATACAAGCCCCAGACCTCATTTATATCTAACTCATCGGACATTCCACAACCCTCAGTCAATTTTGACGTTAACAGTCAAGTTTTTTGTTTTTATAATTCACCGTAGGGTACGCTACGCGTTCTTACGTTGATCGTCGTGATATTTAAAAGGACGCGCATGAAACCGCGATATGTAGGGTAAATGAATTTGCCTCTATAAATCGTTCATTAATTCTACTTTGTCAGATTTTATGGTTACACAATTCAAGGTCGTCATTCCAGCAGGGATTCACGTCAGGCTATCCTGCCTGACGCCCTTCGGGTTAATGCAAATCTGTTCCAGACAGATTTGTGCCTGAATCCAGTGCCATGGATGGATTAGAGCTTACCATCCATGGCACTGGATACCCGCTTCCCGGCGGGTATGACGAGCTTACGTATAATCTGACAAAGTAGAATTAAGTGACGGCACTTAACCAACGCCTTATATTTCGGACGGAGCTGCATGCACCGTCCGATTCGCTAAGACCGCCCCCTTAGCCTTTTTACCTCAACCCCACCAATTGCCTCATCACCTGACTCAACTCATCGCCGCGCTTATCGACCAAATCGAGCGACACCGCCCCAGAAGGCTTGGTAACAATGGCATCCGCCCCCAGCTCGCGCGCCTTGGCCGCATAAGGCGAACCGGAAAGCGCCACCGACGACAGGATCACAATCTTGGCCTTGCTCTTGAGCTTGGCATAGCGCAAAAATTCCAAGCCGTCCATTTCCGGCATTTCAATGTCCAGCAGAATCAACGCCAGATCCTTGTGCTTATCAAGCTCTTCCAGCGCCTTCTTACCGTTTTCGGCAAAGGCCACTGCCGTAAATTCCGGCATTTTGGTAACGAAACCTCGAATTACCGTGCGCATCATCACCGAATCGTCCACTATCAAAACCTTGTGTTCCATATTGACTCCTTATTTCTTACAGTTAAAAAATGGGTCTCCTTCCCACGTGGCAGTGACGTACTACGTGGAAACGAGAAAAAAATCGTATAGCTTCGCGGGTTTGGTCATGTTCCCGCACGCCGACCAACGGGAGTATCGTAGGTCGGGTTAGGCGCTAGCCGTAACCCGACACATTCGCGCCTTATGTCGGGTTACGCTATCGCTAACCCGACCTACCCGGCTCATTCCCACGTACTACGTCACGCCATTAAGTTAAGAGCTACGCTGGTTCCCAAGCTCCCGCTTGGGAACCCAGTGAGCAAAGCTCCAGCTTTGCGAGCCGGGAAGCTAGAGCTTCCCGTACTGAATTCCCAAGCGGGAGCTTGGGAACTAGCGCGCAGAGGAGCTTTTTTCTTAACTTAATGGCAGTATCGTAGGTCGGGTTAGGCGCTAGCCGTAACCCGACACACGCGCGCCTTATGTCGGGTTACGCTATCGCTAACCCGACCTACCCGGCTACCCGGCTTGCAGGCGAAGCGTGCACTCCGGCTATTGGCGTGGGAACGATACCCCCGTCAGCACCATCAAAAACCGCTAAAACCCCGCTCATCGGCATCCAAAGGCAACACCGACTTAGGCGACTTGGCGCGTGCCGGGGCTGCCGCTTTCGGCGCTACACCTTGACCAGCCTGTTCTGCCCTCATCATCGCCATAATTTGACGGATCATCTCCGGCGATATATTTTCCAACCCCACGCCGCTCGCTTGATGCTGGCGCTCGCGCAGCTTGAAACGGCTGATTTCCACGCGCATCTGGTTCGCGACATTGGTCAGCTCGCCGGAAGACGAAGCGAGTTCCTCCGCTTGCTGGCTACCTTCCTGTGCAGCCTTGGCCACCTGGTTCATCGCCACGTTAATCTGCGACACGCCGCGCGACTGTTCGGTGCTGGCGGTGGCAATCTCGGCCACCAAATCCTTGACCTTGACCACATTGCCGACAATCTGGTCGAGCGCCTCGCGGGTTTCATTGGCGATCCCTACCCCTTCAGTCACCCGCTTGGATGAATCCTCGATTAAATCGGCAGTCTCCCGCGCCGCCTTGGCGCTACGCCCCGCGAGATTGCGCACTTCCTGCGCCACTACCGCAAAACCGCGCCCATGCTGACCGGCGCGCGCCGCTTCCACCGCAGCGTTAAGCGCCAGCAGATTGGTCTGGAAAGCGATCTCGTCAATCACCTTGATGATCTTGGCAATATCCTGCGATGACTGGTTGATCGCGTCCATCGCTCCAATCATGCCGGCCATCTTCACCTGCCCCTGATTAGCCGCCTGCGAGGTATCCATCACCAATTGGTTGGCGGCATTGGCATTGTCGGTGTTGGCCTTAACCTGACTATCGGTTTCCTCCAAGCTGGAAGTCACCTCTTCCACCGAAGACGATTGCTCTTCCGAATTCGCCGCCATGTTTTGCGAAGCGGCATTCAACTGTTCGGCGGACTCGCCGACCTGCTCAACCGTATCGGCAAGCTGAAAGAAGGTGTTGTTGAGGCCGACGAAGGCGTCCTCGAAGGCATCAATGATCTTGCGGTAATCCCCTTGGTACTTCGAGGCATCTGTCTGCACGTGGATATTTCCATCGACGATGGACTGAGCTAACTCCCCAGAGTCAGCGATTAGCGTACTTACAGCGCCATGAACAGCATTAATGGCGTCTTTCATTTTCTGATGATCGCCGTGGCAGATGATCTCGACCTTTTCGCGAAAGTTGCCAACTGAAATTTGAGACAGTATGCGGTTACCTTCTCCGATAGGCAGCAGAATCGCATCGAGCATGTCGTTAGCACCTTTGACGATCTCGCCGTAAGCCCCATCGAACGCAGCGACGTTACCGCGTTTGTCGAGTTGCCCCTGACGCGAAAACTCGGTCAGTTGCGCGAATTCTGCCTGGAACTTCTGCATTATCAACGCGACGTTGTTGACGTTCTGCTTCATTTTCTCGTGGTCACCCTGATAGGTCTTGGCGATCAACTCATCGATCTTGCCATTTGAAATCTGGTCGAGAATACGGTTGCCTTCGCCGATCGGGATCAGGATTTCATCGAGCATCTGGTTGACGCCGCCGATCAGTTCGGCAAAATCGCCTTTTAGCTGCCCCGATTTGCCGCGCTCGGACAACTGACCAGCCATTGAAGCGGCGATCAAGCGCTGAAATTCAGCCGCGAGCGCTTTGAGGTTGTCGCGCACCTGTTCGATGGTGTCGTTGATAAAGGCTTTCTTGCCGGGAAACTTCTCCAATTCTGCGTTGAAATCGCCCTCTCCAAAGGCTTTGATACAGGCCATGGCTTTCTTCTTTACGACGATGTGGCCTAACACCATGTTGTTGACGCCATTGGCCATCTCCGCAAATCCGCCTTGGAACTTCGAGGCATCCATGACGACGTCAATGTCGCCTTTGTCGTGTTCGTTCGACATGTGCTGCATATCGATTGTAAATTTTTTGAGATTGTCGCGCAGCAATACAGCGGTTTTTTGTAAAACCTGCGCTGTTCCTTGGCATTGCTCGGCAGCAATAATGGGCTGTTCCAGTTCACCCCGAGTCAATGCACTCAGGAATGTCGTCACACTATTCCAGGCAGTAATATCAGACCATTCAACTAACGCTCCTGTGCGCACCCCATCGGTATCCCGCAGTACTGTGGCTACCAACGAGAATGTACGATCTCCCAAGCTGATTTCCGTGCTAAGCTTGCCCGTTAGGTTTGTCAACAGATTGCGTTGATGGGCGGGGTTTTTATGGAAAGCATCCATATTCATCCCGATTAGTTTTGTCCTGTCAAAATGGGGCATCTGCTTGCGAATATCTGCCTCCGCTGCGGCGAACATCTCCTCCAGTGCGGGGTTAATGTGGATTATAGTGAAGTCCGCATCGACAAGCTGTAGACAGGTTGACACGCCAGACAAAACTGAGGTATAATGCTGCTGCTGCTGCTGCTGCTGCTGCTGCTGCTGCTGCTGCTGCTGCTGCTGCTGCTGCTGCTGCTGCTGCTGCTGCTGCTGCTGCTGCTGCTGCTGCTGCTGCTGCTGCTGCTGCTGCTGCGAAAAATGTGCCAACATCTCATTCACAGCGCCCGCCGCTTCTGCACATTCGCCTTTCATCTCCGATACATCGGCTCTTACCTCCAAATTACCGTTCCTGACGGCCTCCGCTACACGACGGATTTCTCCTATCGCTTCGCAGCGACCGGATTGCTCAATATTCTTGGTTTCTGACATCGTTTTCTCCTGTTTGCGTTCAATTAAAGTTTGTGTTTGTACCGGTGCCGCCGACAAGACGTTTTCCTGTTTGTCCGCAACCGGCTGCGTTATAGTCGCGTTTTCCTCTAAGCTTGTTTTGCCGACACCATCCACCCAGTCCAGCGGATCGTTAGGAACTCGGCCGCGACTGGATTTTCCTGTTTTTTTCGTAGTCATCTACTCTCCTGTTCTTAAATTTAATATGCCCAGCGCTCAAAGCGTCAGCCTGAAAATTAACAAACGGGTAAAGCTTCGCCCGTTCCCAGCCAAGCGTCGTCAGCCAGCAGTGTGTTTGTCACCAATGCGAAGTAATCTTCCGCGCCCGCACTATCCGCCGCATAATCAAAAATACTTTGTCCGTATCCCGGCGCTTCGGCCAGACGCACGTTATTGCGAATCACCAACGACAACAGATGATCGCCGAAACGTTCTGTCAAGAGCTCCCGCACTTCACGATGCACAGCCAAGCGCTTGTCGTAGCGGCATAACAGCAGCCGCAAACGCGACCAGGGAATCCCGGCCGTTTTCATCTGTTGCAACAGCCGACTGATGCCCTGCATGCTCAAAAACTCCGGCTCCATCGGCGTCAGCACGTAGTCGCAAACTGTCATCAGGGCCGCCACTTCGTCATTCCAGGTCGGCGGCGCGTCAATCACCAGATGCCCGGTCAAATCGTCCAAGTTCCGCTCCATCTTGCGTCCAGGTTTCGGATTGCAATCCCCCGGCACCAGATAGAGCAGGTCCGCGATACGCTTTGCGCCATATCCATCCGTCGGCTCGGGCGAGCCAGACAGCCAATCGCTCACGTTCCAAGTTAGCGTTTCGGCACGAAAGCCCATGGCGGCGCTCAAATGCGTTTGCGGATCGAGATCGACCAGGGTGACCGGCGCACTGCCCCAGCGCGCCAGCCCGGCGCCTAGATTGAGCGCGGTAGTGGTCTTGCCTACTCCGCCTTTCTGGTTGAAGATCATTATTTTCATTCCGGTTTCCTTCGTAGGGTACGCTACGCGTACCTTTCGTCATTCAATGGTACGCACAGCGTACCCTACAATGCTGCCACATCTTCATCCGTCAAACGTTTCGGACGGGGTTGCAAACCCCGTCCAGCCACAGGAACGCCAAGCCCCAGCTTGGCGAGTGTTCCAGCCAAGCTGGAGCTTGGCGTTCCCAGCCACCCATTTAAAACTGTCCCAGCTTATATTGGTAGCCACTTAATGGCATTGTCGCCGGCGCGTGGGAATGATGTATTTTTCGTGCCTTTCATGGCTAAAAACTCACTCAAGCATCGCTCCGCGCCGATTCCAGCGCCTTACGTAAATCGATGGATTGATCCGACACCATCCGCTGGATGTCGAGCATGATCGCCACCTTGTCGCCCTGTTTGCCGAAACCGCGGATCACGCTATTGCTATCGCCGCCGCCAAACTGGGTAGGGTGGTCAATATGGCTTTCGGGAATCTCCAGCACCTCACTAACGTGATCGACGACCAAGCCGATCAGTACGTTGTCAATGTCGAGCACGATAATCACGGTGCGTTCGGTGTAATCCTTGACGCCCATGCCAAAGCGGACGCGCACGTCCATCACCGGGATCACCTTGCCGCGCAGATTAATGACGCCCTTGATAAAACCCGGCACGTCCGGCACTTCCATAATGCGTTGCATGCCGACTACTTCGGTCACGTAACCGATGCCAATGCCGTACTCCTCGGCTGCCACCCCAAAAGTGAGGTACATATCCTCAATGTTATCTTCGTCATTGAACACCAGCGTGGTGTTTTCATTATCCGCGTCGTATTGACGCTCCTGGGCGTCTGCCATGTCCGACATTTCAACCTCCTCTAATATTGCAGTTATTGATTTATCCCCGTCAGGCACCATTGCCATACGGATTTTGTTAAGCCGTTTTCACTCGTTCCCATGTGCTACGCTCATCGTTATACACATCTCGAAGTAGGCCGGAATAAGCCTGTCCGCGCATTAATCGCAGGACAGGCGTTTCCGGCATTCCGAGGCTCAGCCGGAAACGCCCACCCTGGCTGTCGCCGGGCGGGCTTATTCCGGCCTACATCCTACCGTTAAGTTAAGAGATACGCTGGTTCCCAAGCTCCTGCTTGGGAACCCAGTGAGCAAAGCTCCAGCTTTGCGAACCGGGAAGCTGGAGCTTCCCATACTGAATTCCCAAGCTGGAGCTTGGGAACTAGCACTCACTAAAATCCTTAACTTAATGGCAGTGACGCAGCGCGTGGGAATGAGAAAAATACGAGTAGTTACAAGCTCTTTACCCCCTGTCAGACGCGCTGCAATGCGCGCACCAGCAATGACGGTATTTTTTCCAGCGGCGCAATGCTGTTCGCTCCGCCTAATTTATAGGCCGCCTGAGGCATGCCGAACACGACCGAAGTGGCTTCGTCCTGAACGACGGTACCGCCGCCCGCCTGCCGAATGTCGAGCAAGCCCTCGGCACCGTCTTTCCCCATGCCGGTCAGGATCGCCGCCGCCGCATTCACGCCGACGACTTGCGCCACCGATTTAAACAGCACATCTACCGAAGGACGGCTGTAGTTGACCGCTACGCCTTCGGTCAGCGCGACCCGGTATTGACCGCCGGAACGCACCACGGTCATGTGCCGCAAGCCGCCGGGAGCTAACAACGCCCTCCCAGGCAAAATACGGTCGCCATCCTCGGCTTCCTTGACCTGCATCTTGCAAATACTGTTTAAACGTTCGGCAAAGGTGGCCGTGAACCCGCCCGGCATGTGCTGGACGATCACGATACCGGGAGCGTTAGCCGGAAACGCGGGCATGATGCGCATCAGTGCTTCCACGCCGCCGGTGGAGGCGCCGATGGCAATCACCTTATCGGTGGTTTCGCCTAAGCTGGTGACGGCTTCAACATCACGCCGCCCGGTGCGTTTGAAATAAGCGACATTCACCTCGGCGGCGGCCTTGACCCGGCGGTTGATGTCTTCGATCATCTTGGGCAGCTCGTCTACCACGCCGACTTGCGGTTTGGGTATGACATCCACTGCGCCGGATTCAAGCGCCTCCAGACTGATACGCGCGCCCTGCCGGGTAAGCGAGCTGATGACCACGGTAGGAATCGGCATCACCGGCATGAAACGCTTAAGAAAAGTCACGCCGTCCATGCGCGGCATTTCTACGTCCAGAGTGATGACGTCGGGTTGCAATTCGACCATCAGGTCGCGCGCCATGTAAGGATTAGAGGCTTCGCCTACTACCGCAATTTCGGGGTCTCGGCGCATGCCGTCGGACAGAATACGCCGCACCAGGGCGGAGTCGTCGACGATCAGGACGCGGACGGGGCGGTTACGCTTCATCATTTAGCCAGCCTTCCGGTAAACGCCGCTCTGGATGGGAATCCAGCGCGAGCCCAGCTCGCGTAACGACACGGTGACGCTGGTCAACAGCCAGCCGCCCGGCTCGGTAACGTCATAGATTGCATTGACAACGTCCTGTTGCTGCGCACGGTCAAAGTAATACAGCACGTTACGGCAAAATACGACATGAAAGGCCTTCTGGAACGGATAAGGACTAATCTTTAGATTAAGGCGGCGAAAAGTGCAGACACGGCGCAGGTCATCCTGCACCCGGTATTGATCCATGCCCACCGGATCAAAATAACGCTCCAGCATCTTCCCCGGCATTTGCTCGATGTGAGATCCTCCGTAAATGCCTGCTTCGGCATGAGCAATCACCACTTCGCTGATATCGGTGCCCAGGATCGCCAGTTTACGTTTCGCCCAGTCGAGTCCGCGTGTTTCAGCCGTCATGATGGCAAGGGTGTAGGCTTCATCGCCGGTGGAGGCCGCCGCACTCCAGATGCGCCCGCCATCTTGAGGCAAGGTGGGCAGTATGGTGTCCTTAAAAAAATTCAGTACCTGCGGTTCGCGAAAAAAATAGGTGTGATTGGTGGATGCCGCATGTATTACCGCAAATTCCATGTCTTGATCGCGTCCAGACTCCACTCTATCAACCAACGCTTCTAGACCCGGCACCCCGTAACGCTCGCAAACTCGCTGCATGCGCTGAATCAACAGCTCTTTTTTCTTTTCAGGGTAGATCATGCCGCATCGCTCATGCAGCCAGTCACGCATACGCTGATAGCCCTGTTCGCGAGGCGCACCCACCCCGGATAATTTCTGATGTCTGTTCATGCCCGGCCTCCCCGCGCCAACTCTTCGCAATCGAGCACGACGGCGATCTCGCCGGTACCAAGCAGGGCACAACCAAGGCTGGCACGGATAGATCCAAGCTGCCCCTGCAACGGTTTCATCACCACCTGCTGCTGATCGTACATTTCATCAACCGGCAAACCGATCTGGCCGAAACTGGTTTTGAACACCACGATGACCAACGTGTCGAGCGGTTGTAGCGTCTGGCAGTCTTCACCATAAAACCGTTGCAGACGGCAAACCGGCACCATATGCTCACGCACCCGGATCATCTCAGCGCCATTTCCGGCTGAAACGGTGCTGATCTGCCCAAGTTCTGGCCGGAATACTTCGCTGACCACATCAACCGGCGTGGCGTACAGGCGTTGACCGATGCGCATGACCAGACTATCGAGAAAGGCAAGAGACAGCGGAATCGAGAGATTGACGCGCGTACCATCTCCGGCTTTGCTATCAACGGCAATGCGTCCGCGCAAGTCTTTCATTGTGGCATTAAGCACGTCCATACCCACGCCGCGTCCGGATAAATTGGTCACGGCTTCCGCAGTCGAAAATCCCGGCTGAAAAATGACTTTCCACAGACTCGAGTCTTCAGGCTCTTCATTAATTCCGACCAATCCGCGCTCTCTGGCACGCGCCAAAATTTTTTCGCGATGCAGGCCGCGCCCGTCATCCGCCACGGTAATCTGGATGTCGCCGCCCAATTGAGCGGCAGTAAGGGTGATACGACCGGTCTCCGGCTTGCCGACGGCAACTCGCTCAGCGGGAGATTCCAAGCCATGATCCGCGGAGTTACGTAACACATGTACTAACGGCTCATACAGGCGGTCGGCCACCACTTTGTCGATCTCGGTATCCTCGCCGACCATTGCCAACTCTATTTTTTTTCCGGTCTGCCGCTCCAGTTCGCGCACCATGCGGCGCATGCGGCGGAATACGTCACCCACCGACACTTGCCGCAGCTCGGCGGCGGTATCCTGTATCTCGCGCACGATCATCCGCAGCCGATGTGCGGACTTTTCAAATTCGGATAATTCCAACCCGACAAGATCGGGGCTATGTATAACTTCGGATACGCCAAGACTCAGCTCGCCGACCAAATCCATCAGTCGATCAACCTTATCGGCCTGTACGCGCAAAAAAACGCCTTGCGTGTTGGCCGTCAATGTTTCTGATGAGTCAGACGCTCCAGATTGTGTGGAGTCAGTCAAACTCACAGCGTCACCTTAAATAAATAAAAAAAGCTCTTGACAAGCTCATTCGGCCCATGCTTTTTC
>Ga0208118_100191_pt1 | contig 12221 bp, 18 predicted proteins | sample LakWasMet34_HOW6_2_FD_183876 | JGI IMG/M metagenome (GOLD analysis project Ga0208118, IMG submission 183876) | Freshwater sediment methanotrophic microbial communities from Lake Washington under simulated oxygen tension - Sediment Metagenome... | ecosystem: Environmental > Aquatic > Freshwater >... | reverse complement strand
TATAAAAATGGTAAAGTTTTGTTTTGGTCTATTGCACATGAAAATGAGGCTGGCTTTGCTTAAACCTAACCCCTCATTCAAGCGGGACTGGCTAAAGCCAGCCCCTTAATTCAAACGTTAGGCAATTAACAAAGGGAACGAAATATGCAAAATGAAATTGAAAAACGAGAAAAAGCAGCTATTGCCGCAATACACAGTGCATTTGGCACCGAAGAGGATGAATCTGGCGCTACCCTATTCGTGGAGCATCACCTAGAAGAAATCGAAGGCGAATATTGGCAAACACATCTTGGCACTGCAAAACCTGAACCAATTAACGTCCTTGGTATGCTTGTACTTCGTGAGCACTGGGGAGGCGATGATGAAATTGAAACATTTGACTTTACGTTACCTGAAGATGTAACGGATTATGTCATTAGCGTGCGCTTTGATGAGTCTGGACAAGTTGAAGAAATATCAATGGAGAGTTAAGTGACTCACACATTGCCTAACCCATCATTCAAGCGGGACTGGCTAAAGCCAGCCCCTTAATTCAAACGTTAGGTGTTAAAGGAAATTATGACTTTTGATGAAGAGCATGCACTAGAAACGTACAAATCATTAATTGGGTTTGGCACTGAGGCTTTGAAAGCCATGCAACTCTTAAATGGTGGAGCAATCGTTGCTATTCTGGCCTATTTAGGCCAAGTAAAACCAGAGGCCACCGTAGCTAAAAGCATTGGCTGTCCGCTAATGTTTTTTATTATTGGTTTATCAATTAGCACTTTTGCATTCTTATTAGCCTACTTAACTCAATTCTCCCTATTCAATGAGTTGGTCAATCCAAATTATCAAGGTAAACGTCACACATTTTGGTTATGGTTTGCCTTAACTTGTATTTTTCTGGGTCTAGTCTTTTTTTGTGTGGGGGCTTGGTATGGGGTTATGGTTCTTGCTTCGTAGCATTTTCACACCTAACCCATCATTCAAGCGGGACTGGCTAAAGCCAGCCCCTTAATTCAAACGTTAGGCCTAGCTTAAAACATGTGCTCTGTCAGGCGCTCTGGTATTGCCTCGTAGGGCATCGTTTTGTGGGGTTAAGTGAGGTTGTAGGTCGGTGTGGTGTGTGGTGCCGCAGGTCAGTTTAGTTTGGGTAGTTGGTGGTTTCAGGTTTTGTTGGGCTAAGCACCTAAGCTACTGTTAAGTTTGGTAGGTCGCTGTCTGTTTGTAGTTTGGCGGTTTTCCGTTACAGTTTTAGTTATTCACGGTTTGGGGTTGGTTGTTATGTCACCATTTATTCAGTTTCACGGTGGGTTGTTGTCTCGTCAGCCTAACCCATCATTCAAGCGGGACTGGCTAAAGCCAGCCCCTTAATTCAAACGTTAGAACTTATGACGATTCGCGACAAAATTCACAAAAAAATAGTGGCCACATTTTTAGGTCTTGGGCTAGGTCTATTGTTTGCTTTTATCTCCGGCTCTATTGAGTCTTCGAACATCAAAGTATTGTTTAAAGTAATTGCTGTGGTATGTTTTGCCTATGCGTTCCTTCTTTCTAACTTCTTTGTCAAATGTCCTCGCTGTAATGGTAGTCTTTCACATAGCCATATGAGAGGCCAATCCAAAACCAATTTCTGTCCTACTTGTGGGGTAAGCTTAGATGAAAAAGTTTAGTTCTAACCCGTCATTCAAGCGGGACGCCTAACGGCGCCCCTTAATTCAAACGTTAGGCATAATGTTTAAATTTTCGCTAAATTCACTTTCAGCCAAGTTTGTTCAAGCCTTGCTTGCTGTTGGCTATGTCGCGCTTATTAGGCAACTCCTTGCAATCCAAGCGTCATTTTTTGGCGAGGCTGGCTCTGGTTTATGGTCTATTGCTGTTGTTATGGTAATTGTTTCGGTTGGTTTAATTGCGTTGTTTTCGGCTAATTTTGCATTGGTGCGTCATTCTTTCTTGCGGCTTGGGCTCTTAGCCGCATTATCAATTTTTATTTATTACTACATTTACAATGCGCAAGGTCATTACATTGCGTTATTGGTAAGCTTACTTCGTAGCCCGCCACACCTTATCAACATGTTTTTGCTTGTTGCTGCCCCTGTTTTAGTTGGTAGGTTTTTGCAATCCCGGCTGGGTGCTGGTACAGTCCATGCCTAACCCATCATTCAAGCGGGACTGGCTAAAGCCAGCCCCTTAATTCAAACGTTAGGTTTATTTTGGATAAGGAATATCAAAGTTTGCTGACTCGTGCTTCTAATGAAGCTGATGAGTTCAGTTTGGTGTGGCGAGAGGAATTTATATTCCAGCAATCTGCACTTAGCATCGACATGAAACTTTCTCCATTTTTAATTTCAGAGCTAAAAACCTCTAGTTGGCCAGGTACCGAGTTGTTTGGTGGCTTTGCGACCCTTAAAAAATATTCAGTTTCTCCCGAGTCCATTGCACTTTTAAACGAGGTTAAAAGTGTTTATGATTGGTTGGCTCCAAAGTATCCAGAAGATTTGGCGTTCTATAAAAATGGTAAAGTTTTGTTTTGGTCTATTGCACATGAAAATGAGGCTGGCTTTGCTTAAACCTAACCCCTCATTCAAGCGGGACTGGCTAAAGCCAGCCCCTTAATTCAAACGTTAGGCCATTCCTGAATCGCAATAGGTGAAACATGACAACAAAGCCTCTCAATATTACTGCTCAGCAATTGACCCAATGGGCTGATGAATGTCTGTCGATAAATCATCTAAACACTCTTGTGCAACGAGAAATCCAATCAAACTCTCTTATCCGCGCCTCCGAGCTGTCGGAGCGTGCTAGGAAACGCGCATGGAAAATGCTCAATGAAATGTTTGCCGCCGGAGCTGAGAAGCCTGAAGGATATTGCGAGCCAGGAACGATCCCAGAGATCAATAATGATGCCTAACCCATCCATCAAGCGGGACGCGCTAAAGCGCGCCCCTTATGTCAGACGTTAGAGATTATGAGCATTCGCTATGTACCATTTTTCTTAGTTGCACTTGTAGCGAGTGCTTGCGCATCGGAACACTCATTCAAAAATGAGCAAGAGTTCACATCCTATGTATCTCACCTTGGGTTGTCTGGCCTCACTGCGCCATCCGCTATTTCCAAGGTCACTGCAGAGGGTTTTACCTGCAACCCTCAGAAGAGCTACCTCTATTGTGTCCGTGAGGTAAAAGGGTTGGTGTGTAATCAAAAACAAATCATAGGTTTGCCGTTACCAGAAACTAATCAAACCCCCTTGAAGGTATCTACTGATTTTGGGTTGGTGTGCTTATGAACCAATCTCTAACTCATCATTCAAGCGGGACGCCTAACGGCGCCCCTTAATTCAAACGTTAGGTGTAATAAAACCATGATAACCATGAACGACTTTGAAAAAATGAATTGGCACGACAATGCCATTCATGCTTTTCGCATTAGAGAGGGGGAGGATGGTTATGGTGGCGAACTCGACTTTGATATTGATTACATTCTTGAGTGGCTCAGCCCTGAAAATAACAGCTTTAGTTTTCGTTTATCCCCAGCCACTCTCACTTTTCATGACGTCAGTGATTTAGTTATTTCAGTCAATTACGCAAAAGCAAGCGCTTGTGTTCAACCTATGACAATTCATGAGATTCATAGAGAAATTGAAACCTTTCCAAACGGTTACTCTTCATTCAACTGGAGCGTTGAAATAAATTGGCCGCCTCAAAGCTTCATTTCGTTTTCTTCCACGGGGTTTACTCAAGTGCTACATGGTCAGCCCATTGTTTCAGGAGCTCAATACCTAACTCACCCTGAGCGCCAAGCAGCTTTGCACCTAACCAATCATTCAAGCGGGACGCCTAACGGCGCCCCTTAATTCAAACGTTAGGCATTATGGAAACTAGGCAGCCATTTGAAATAGCTGAGGAATGGATACAAAAATGGTCTACTCCCGAAGTGCCTGCTATCGGTCCTGGTGTGGGTGAGTCTGTTCTTGATTGGGAACTACCCCGAGATCAGCCAGATTTATGTCTATCTGCAATTTTGGAGGTTCTAAATCGTATTGACGGTTCTGCGCCCAATCGACTGTTAAGTGTTCTCGCGGCTGGGCCGCTAGAAGACCTTCTTAGTTACAACGGAGATGCCGTAGTAGATGAAATCGACATACTGGCCCGCAAAAGCCCTGAGTTCCGTCTATTGCTTAATGGGGTATGTGATAGCGATATAAAGCCAAGTACTCTTGCAAGGCTTGCTAAGTACAGAGGCAACTCTTGGTAAAGCCTAACCCATCATTCAAGCGGGACGCCTAACGGCGCCCCTTAATTCAAACGTTAGGCATTCTTATGCTCGGCATATCACCCACATCACGTTTAGTTACTCCGATTCAGGCAATTCTTGCTGTTGGATATGTGGTGGTTGTGCAGTGGCTTCTTGCTTTTCAATTTTTCACTGGCTCTTGGCCATTACATTTTGCTAATGTGCTGCTGGTCACGCTTATGGGTTTACTTCTATTATTCTCAGTAAATTTTTTATTACTGCGTCATAGCTTCTTACGCCTTGGCATGCTTACGTCATTAGCAGTGTTTATCTATTACTTTGTTTACAACCTGCAAGGCCACCTAGCGCAACTTATCTACGGGTTGATACAAAACCCACAATATCTAATCAACATGCTGATATTCGCTTCAGCACCGTTTTTGGTTGGTGTATTTTTTCATTCACGATTAAAGTCTGGAGAAAATCATGCCTAACCAATCCATCAAGCGGGACGCTGCGCTGACGTGCACCGCCCCTTATGTCAAACGTTAGACAACATGAAATTTTTATCAGTATTTACATTGTTACTAATAAGCGCATGTTCATTTGAAGGTGCTGGTTATAAAGATGAATTGGTTAAAACTATTGAAAATTCTGATAGATTAATTGTTACTGAACATTCTTTTGAGGATGACTTCTATGACCAAGAAGCTGAAAAATACCTTAGTAAAACAGAAATCACTTATCGCACGGTCACTGTAAAAGAGTCTGATAGAAAAAAATTTATTTCTTTGATTAAGGCTCTTCCAAGTAAAACCCAAGACGAATTTCCAGCGTGTATTTTTGAGCCGCATCACACTATCAAGTTTTATAGAAATATGAAGTTGATTAGTACAATGAAAATATGCTTTATTTGTGGACAAGTTGAATGGGATGGTTCAAAACGAACACCGCCTTGGTCGATTTATAGCGGCCTTGAGGACTTTATAAAAACAATAGGTCTTACGCCACAGCAAGATTGGTCTACATTAGCGAGGCAGGCAATAAAAAAATGAAAGTCTGTCTAACCCCTCATTCAAGCGGGACTGGCTAAAGCCAGCCCCTTAATTCAAACGTTAGGAGCACTTAAACCCTTATGCCTCGAACTGCCCGCCCCTATTGCCGTTTGGGGCTGCCCTGTGAGGCACACCGTTATTAGGTGGTAGGCCATCGGTTTTTAGGTCTTATTTGGCGTTTTTGGTTGGTGTGGTTTGTAAGATTGGCGGCCTTGGCAAACTGGTAATGCGTTTGCCCCAGCTACGCTGTGGCAAGCCGCGGTCTTAACGGTGTGTGTTTAAGGTTTGAGCTAGTTCTTTAGGCTTGTGTAACTTGGTGGCTTTGCTGTTCTTTGCAAAGCTTTTTTATTGGCGGGGGTTGGTAATGCTTATGGTCTATTGTATTGTTTCTCCTAACCCATCATTCAAGCGGGACTGGCTAAAGCCAGCCCCTTAATTCAAACGTTAGGGTTAAATGCCTGAAATCAGATGTTATAAGTGTAGCCGCATAATAAACAACTCACAAAGCGAGTGTTCTTATTGTGCTTCTCAGCTTGAAACACTACCTCAACCTAATAATGGCGGGTATGAGTCTTTCCCAATTCTTATACTACGTGGGCTTTATTTAATTGTAATCGGATGGTTTGCTTTTTTTGTCGGTGTATTTGGTCTAATTCCTACTACCTCAATTGATAAAACAACATGGATAATTCACTTTGGGGTCTATTTATGGACATTCCTACCAGCAATTATTATAGGTCTGGCACCTCCTAGGGCTATTTATCCACCTTTATCTATTCTCAAACTTTGGTATTTATACATTTTAGTTGGTGGTTTATATTTATACTTTCGTTAAAAAACTATTAGCTTATTGTTATGTGGGTATTTACAACCCTAATTCAAACGTTAGGCCAAAAGGATTTTGCACATGAAAAGATTGGTATTCTTGTTTCTATTAACACTGTTTCACCAAAGCTCATTTGGTGCTGTCTACAAATGCGAACAAAATGGAAAAGTCGAATATCAAGCGACTCAATGTACAAAAGGAAGCGACATTTCAAATAAAATAAAACTGCAGCCTCCTGCCGTATCTCCTATCAGTGGAACCACGTCTTCTGTCACTAAGAAATGTAAGGGCAAAGAAATGAGTATAAACTTTTCAGATATGCCGCTACAAAGTACATTAAGTGTAATTGCAGATTTCTCGGGTAATAAATTAATAGTCGACCCATCGGTAGGCGGCTCAGGTGCTTTCAATTACCAATGCACTCCATGGGACGTTGTGCTTAAAGATATTGCTGGTAAATATAACTTAAACGTCAAGGTCGAAAATGGAGCTATATTTGCACGTAATCGCTAAGCTAAACAGCCTAACCACTCATTCAAGCGTGACGCCTAGCGGCGTCCCTCAATTCAAACATTAAGCAAAAGGAGTCATAATTGGATTTGCAAGATAGAGCAATAAAGCTAGCCCACCCAGGCAAGAGGTTCCAAGGTCAATTTATTGATGGTTTTATCGCTTATTTATTGGGTGCTATTGCCTTTTACACACAGTGATCGGTAAGCACATCTCTATTCTTGTAGCAATCACAATTGGGATAGCTTACTTTCTCTTTTCAGACGCACTACCCAACGGTCAGAGTATCGGGAAAAAGCTGTTAAAAATAAGGGTAGTTAATCAAAAAACATTGCTACCATGCTCCTTGGCTCAATCATTTTTAAGAAATATTACTTTTCCACTTGGTATTCTTGATTGGGTATTTATCTTTTTCGGCTCTCATCGTAGGCTAGGTGACTTTATAGCATCTACTATAGTAGTAAAAATGTAATGTTTGCCTTACCCAGCCTTATTTAAACCTTAGATCTTTTGCAACAGCTTTATAGCTACATAACAAAAAAGGAACGCAACATGGCAAAAAAAGTAATCATTCAGCATCCAGTTAATGGCCTCACTAGAAATGGCTACTTTGGATATAGCTGGACATACCTGTTTTTTGGCTGGTTAGTGCCTTTATTTAGGGGCGAGCTAGGCGTTGCTGCCCTGCATATGTTGTTTACGCTGTTCACTTTTGGTTTATGGCAACTGATTGTTTCCTTTTTATACAATAAACAGTACATGACGAGAATGTTAGAAAAAGGCTATGTGTTAAAAGACTCAGAGCAAACAATGGCTGAAGCCAGAGCAAGCCTGAACATTGCCCAAGTATAATTTTTATTCCCAACTGCCCCGCTAAGAGAGCATTGTGATTCGCTTAGTGGGCTGCATAAAATTACATCTGCGCAACTAAGTCATTGTGAACTCACAAAACTTAGGTAAAATCTCACTTCTATTCAATTGATGTTAGCGCTCATGTTTGTTCACCCCCAGTTTGACCCTATTGCGATCCACCTTGGTAATTTTGGCATCCATTGGTATGGCTTAATGTATTTGCTAGGATTCCTGGCATTTTTAGCGCTAGGTAAATACCAAATCAATCACAGAAGATGGCATGGCTGGACCATGCAAATGCTTGATGATGCACTATTTTTTGGTGCATTAGGCGTGATCATTGGCGGACGCTTAGGCTACGTGCTTTTTTATCAATTAAGCTATTTTAGCAACCACCCCACAGAGATCTTTGCAGTGTGGCAAGGCGGCATGAGCTTTCATGGCGGTTTCTTAGGGGTGCTTGTGGCTATGTGGCTTTTTGGTAGAAAGTATCCGCAAAACTGGCTAAAAATCATGGATTTTGTTGCGCCATTGGTCCCTATTGGCTTGGGCGCTGGCCGTATGGGTAATTTCATCAACGCTGAGTTGTGGGGCAGAGTCACCAACGCGCCATTTGGTATGATTTTCCCTAAAGTCGACACTGCATTACGCCACCCGTCACAGTTGTATGAGTTTGCACTTGAGGGTGTGTTGTTGTTCTTAATCCTTTGGATCTACTCAGCGAAACCACGTGCAACAGGCACTATTTCGGCTTTATTCTTAATCGGTTACGGTAGCTTCAGATTTATTGTGGAATACACACGTGAACCAGATGATTACTTAGGTTTACTCTCTATGGGCTTAAGTATGGGGCAATGGCTAAGCTTGCCGATGATTTTAATTGGCGTGGTGATGTTTGCCTTGTGCAATAAAAAACGTGGTTTTTAGTACAGGCAGCACAGTAACAACCTGATTCAACTATCTTAGCTATATGGTGTACCTACAATCTGTTTCTAGGTACACCTGCTAGGTAGTACCCCTCTCCCAACCTTCAGTTAACAATTGTTAACTTGGCGCAGCGAATCATTAGGCTTATTATCTGACGGGTTATTGATCTGTTAATGTAAGGAGCCCTATGATTAAGAAACTTCTAAAACTTGTGTTTTTTAGAAAACATCAATCGGCTAACTCGCCTCAGGTAAACCCAGAATTTATTACCACTCACAACAGCCATTCAAAGTCTGACTTTGAGGTGACTGAGTTGAGTTATGATGAATATGTAGAATATGCTGGCCCAGAACGCAGAGTGGCTGCGGCAGAGGTACATGAGGAACGCAGGAGAATTCAGTAAGCACTCACTTAGCTTATACCTAATGCCTAAATGGTTTTGGCTTTCTGCCTAGTGGCTGCATTAAACTTTAGCTCTACATACTTGGACTTGCCCGCTGGGGCGAGCATCTCATAACTGCATTGAATGTGATTCAAACAAGGCGTGACCTTCCCGAGCCACTTCCATTACGCGGGAAGCTTAGTACTTACCTAATGGCTCAACGCGAACCGAGCCTAACAGCAGCGGTTAATGCCTTTCCATTTGCTATCTTGCCATAGTTTAAAAAACTCCTTGCGCGAGAGCGCTGGCGGCGCATCTACCGTGGCTTGGTGAAATTCAGCATGATGTTTCAAGTATTGCTCATAAGCATCATCGCCTGAAACATGGCGCACATAACACCATAATTTCTTTAACATCCTTAACATACCAATCTCCTGCTAATCACGCACCCAGTTTTCTACTAAGCGGCTTGGTTCGTGCGGCACTTCTGATAACTGCAATACCGGCTTGCCACTCAAGTAGCGCAGGCATAATCGAACCATATCCAGTATCACCACCCACAGCACCACCACAAAAAACATGGTGAGGTAGGCATCCAGATGCTGATTAAATATCAACTGCGGTGCGACGCTTACTTTATCAGCGGGCAATGTTCCTGCCGCCAATTTTGCCGCCATGTCATTCGCCGCGGCAAAAAAGCCCACCCGCACATCAGCGCTGAAAATCTTTTCGTAAGCTGCTGAGGTAGTAATGGTCACCAACCAGACCAGTGGCAAACCTGTTACCCACGCATATCTCAACTTACCAGACTTCACTAGAATGCCTGTTGCTACACATAAGGCAATGGCAGCAAGCATTTGGTTCGCAATGCCAAATAGCGGCCATAAAATATTAACGCCACCGTTAGGGTCTATCACGCCTATATACAAGAAGTAGCCCCAACCTGCCACGACAATACTACTAGTCAGTATCACCGAAGGCGTATATGAGGTTTCGCCCAACTTTTTGTTAAAGTTGCCTAATAAATCTTGCAACATAAAACGGCCGACGCGTGTGCCTGCATCCAGCGTGGTCAATATAAATATCGCTTCAAACATAATGGCAAAGTGGTACCAAAGAGCCAATAGCTCTTTACCAAAAGCACTGCCGAAAATACTCGCCATCCCCACCGCCAAGCTTGGCGCACCACCAGTACGCGAGAACAAGGTGGACTCACCCATATCATTGGCAAGCTGTTGCATTTGCTCCACCGTCACCGCAAAACCCCAGCTGTTAATTTTAGCAATGGCATCTACCGCTTCTTTACCCACCACACCCGTAGGGCTGTTGATGGCAAAGAACACGCCAGGCTCCAGCACCGTTGCGGCAATCATCGCCATAATCGCAACAAAGCTCTCTAGCAGCATACCGCCATAACCTATCATGCGGATATCACGTTCATTACCGAGTAATTTGGGCGTGGTGCCAGAGGCAATTAAGGCATGAAAACCTGAAATAGCGCCGCAAGCAATGGTAATAAAGACAAAAGGGAACAACTTGCCGCCAAAAATCGGCCCCGTACCATCCACAAACTGCGTCACTGCCGGCATATGCATATCTGGACGCAGTATCACGATGGCAATCGCCAGCAACATAATGGTGCCTAGCTTCATGAAAGTAGAGAGATAATCACGTGGTGCCAACAGCAGCCATACCGGCAATACTGCTGCGGCAAAACCATACAGAATAATGCCGTAAGCTAATGGCAGACCGTCATGGTCAAATAGCGAACGCAACGTTTCATGATGATCCACCCAGCCACCCAATCCTACGGAGAGTAATAATAAAACCACGCCAATAATAGAAGCCTCTAACACGCGGCCGGGACGGATATTTCGCATATAAACCCCGACTATCATGGCAATCGGGATAGTGGCAGCCACGGTTGAGGTTGCCCAAGGGCTGTGTTTCATGGCGTTCACAACCACCAGCCCCAACACGGCAATTAAGATAATCATGATGAGAAAAGTGCCGATGAGCGCGGCGCTACCACCGACCACGCCGATTTCATCTCGCGCCATCTGCCCTAGGCTGCGCCCGTTGCGGCGTGTAGAGAAAAATAGCGTAACCATGTCCTGCACTGCGCCGCCTAATACCGCGCCAATTAAAATCCATAACGTGCCTGGCAAATAGCCAAACTGCGCCGCCAGCGTCGGCCCTATCAGAGGTCCTGGGCCTGCAATTGCAGCAAAGTGGTGACCAAACACCACCCATTTATTGGTAGGTACAAAATCCCGGCCATTATCCAGCCGCTCCGCTGGGGTGGCACGGGTTTCATCTATCACCAACACCTTGGCGGCAATCCACGCCGCATAAAAACGATAAGCAATCGCGTAAACACACACAGCAGCGGTAATCAGCCATAATGCATTAATGCTTTCGCCGCGGTTCAACGCTATGCCGGCAACAGCAAATGCACCCAGCAATGCAACGGCGACCCAAAGCATGGTTTTAATATTTTTGTTCATGTAATTTAAGCGTTTTGGGTTAAATGATAGAAATTGGCACTAGTATAAATCACACAGGGGCATCCCTACTACCGGAAAATTTTGGAACCAATTGTTTTAAATGGGTTTTATCAAAAATAAATTACATAGCAGAGCTCTCTGGCTACCAAAGCTGTTTGCTTTTTGCTTGCAATACGTAAAAGTTAAAACAACCACCAACCCAGCCACATCACCGACACTTGCAACGCCAGCCCCAAGGTCACCTGCTGAAAGAATGCCTTGCCACCTGTCACCAAGGCTGTAATCGCCTTAGAGATAGCATTGGTTGAAACCGCTACCAGAATTGCCACTGCGGCATTAGCAGGTGTGATTTTAATCGTAGAAGCTAAAGAAGCGGCAGAAATTGTAGAGGCATGTACATCAGCCAAGCCGGCAACCCCGGAAGCCACCACCAAGCCAGCTTGGCCAAACCACGCTTTTAGCGCGGCAGAGGCCACCAGTACCAGCGCAATCACCAAGGCTAAAGTCATCGCGGTTTTGACACTGAATGACCTACTAGGCTTACCTAGTTCAGGCGTGTGATGATGAAATGAGTTTAAAGTCACCACCAGGCCATATATGCCGATGGACAAGCCCCCAAGCAGCAAAGGTATTTTTAAAGCATGCAAGGTTAAAGGGTGAATCGCTGCCAGCAACATCGCTAACTGCAGCACTGTAGATAAACTGGATAACGTTGCACCGGCCACCGCCGTGCCCATTAGCTCTGGTGTTTTCTTTACACGTGCGCCCATCGCACCAATCGTGGCGATGCTGGAAATGAACCCAGAAACTAAGCCCACCAGTGGCAAGCCGGTGCGGCTACCAAGCAAGCGCAGTGCTAAATGTCCCAGCGCCCCGATAAACATGACCAGTATCACGATTAACCATAAGTTGCGTGGATTAATCGCGTCAAAGGGGCCAATCAACTCATT
>Ga0208118_100188_pt1 | contig 12277 bp, 10 predicted proteins | sample LakWasMet34_HOW6_2_FD_183876 | JGI IMG/M metagenome (GOLD analysis project Ga0208118, IMG submission 183876) | Freshwater sediment methanotrophic microbial communities from Lake Washington under simulated oxygen tension - Sediment Metagenome... | ecosystem: Environmental > Aquatic > Freshwater >... | reverse complement strand
ATCCTGACCTCTTTGGCTGGGTCGGCATTGGCATCGGTGATCAGGCCAAACATAAAGGCCAAGCCCACCAATAACCACGCAATCACAGGGGTACCATTTTTAATACTTAAATTCATTTTGTTCTCACATTCAAATACAAAAAGTAGCCTGGCGCTCGCACGCCAAGCCTATCAGGCGGTGGCCTCCTGGCGTTTGCTGATTAAGGCATCGTAAGGTCTGGTATCAATCCAGTCATTCACATTGAATGACTGCGGAATAAACGCCCAGCGATGCAGAAAATTCACGAAATCCTGCAAACCATCGATAGAGCTCTGCGCGAAATCGGTTTGCAAACGTAAATGCGCATCAGCGCCATACGCCACGCTTACCCAATACTCACTGCTGTTGGTTTCTTTGGCCAGAAAGCGGCGCGTTTCATCCGGGTGCGCGTGCGCCCAATCTTCGGCGCGCAGCACTTGCTCCACGATGCGCTCAGCCGCGTCAAAATGGTTTTCAATCAAATGGGTATCTACGCTCAAAGTACGTGGCGTACCATTGTTAGCACGTATCAGCGGCTCAGGATGCGCGCCAGTATCAATCACCGTCACCAGATTAAGCTGGCTCGCCAACGCTACCGCGCTTGCGCCTTTGAGGAAGATGGCATCTACCTCGCCACGCAGCAGGCCGATTAACTCGTCGTTACGGCTACCGGACTGGCTGCCAAAGATATAGCTGCCATCTGCACTTTTCTTGGCTGGTGCATCGCTATAGCCTATGCCAATCTCATAACCCACAATCTCAACATCGCTTACTGCCAATCCATCTAGGCTCAGTGCATTCTCCAAGCCGCGTAGCGCTTGGGCGCGCACAAAATCAATCTGTACATTGACCCATTTAGGTAAGCCAAATTTCCTGCCTTTTAAATCTTTAACATTGCGGATGCCAGAGTTCGGCGTCGTTAAAATCAGTTGCGCCTCGTCTGCCCATGACAGGCCGATTACTTTGGTTTCCCGGCCAATTGCACGCGCCCATATCGCCGGGATATTACCGCCATGCCTGACTGAATTAGCCAACGTATGGTCAAAGTGCGATTCACGTACCGATTGATTTGCAGACTCGCGCAATGACTCAATCTTGGTAGATTTAGCGCGAAAGCTCTCTTCCAGCCAGCCTTTTTGCACGGCAATGCCTAAGCCGGTTGGCACTGGGCAACGTGTATACCAAAGTGTGTCTAATGCTTTACTCATGATTTCTCCTTAGATATTTAATGCGTGAAATATTTAATGTATGGATACACGCAAGTTTCATAAGGATTGAGCACGCTTCATGCCAACAAACAAAATACATATAAATCAACTTGTTACGCAACGTTAACTTAATTGATTAGCCAATCTGCTGATTACGCCGCAGCCCACTTGTGGCAGCAGCAACAGCGCTGTTGCCTAGGCAACAGTAGCAGCATGCACACGGCAGCATCTGCACATGCTGCTAATTCAACAGCAAGCACATAACGGCTGTTGTTTAAGCAACAAACTCTAGCCTTAAAAATAGTGAAAATTAATTAACACCATGTTTATAAACATAAATTTATTTTGGCATGGCGCTTGCAGTATAGATTCAGAGCCACTTGTGGCAATTGTTTATCGGTATGGAGAATTTAAGGCATGACAACATATAACGTGGCTATAGACTTTAGCAAAAGCGCTACACCTTTTAACAAGGTGAATATAGCAACAGATTCCCCTGCAGAGCTTCACCCCAATAAAAATCTGGTCGGCGTAGAAACTAATAAGACGACGAACGAAGAATCGCTACTGATTCAGGACGTAGTGAAAAGCTACCAATTACAAAATACGACGTTAAAAGTGCTGGATGGCATTAACCTGGAAATCATCCCCGGTGAGTTTCTTTCTATCGTCGGCACCAGTGGTTGCGGCAAATCCACTTTGCTCAGGTTAATCGCGGGGCTGGATAACCAGTACGCGGGGTCTATTATCTATCAGGGTAATTTGGTGACCGGCACTGACCTCAGCCGTGGCATTGTGTTTCAGGAGCATCGCTTGTTCCCGTGGATGACGGTGGAAGAAAATATCGACCTGGCTTTTTCCGCCACCGATGTGCCTAGCCATGAGCGCAAACTGCGTGTGCAGCAGCAGATTAACGTGGTGGGCTTAACTGGATTTGAAAAAGCCTACCCGCACCAGATTTCTGGCGGCATGTCACAGCGTGTTGCTATTGCCAGAGCCTTGGTGCTCAAGCCAAAACTATTGCTGCTGGATGAGCCATTTGGCGCACTGGACGCGCTGACCAGGCTAAAACTGCAACAAGAGCTGCAACGCCTGTGGGAGCAAGAAGGCCTCACCACCATCTTAGTCACGCACGATGTTGAAGAAGCAGTGTTTCTGGGTGACCGTATTGTAGTCATGGAGTCTCACCCTGGCCGCATCAAGCGCATTGTGCCAGTGCCATTGCCTCGTCCGCGCGACCGCTCTTCGTATTTATTTCAAAGTATCAAGACGGATGTGATGTCTGACTTCTCAATGGCGGGGGTTGAGTAATGCTGGCTGCAAATCATCACACCTGGCAGAGGGATTAATATGTCTACATTAACCAGATCTTCAGTCGCATTTGCCAGTGTTGGTATAGAGGCACCCGCTGCCTACGACACTGAAACGGTGACCTATCCGTACCGCACTGCATACGACTTTAAACCAGACACTGCGATTGAGCATACGGCTATCAACAAGAGCCACTTGCTTGCATTAGGCGCGCTGGCAGCACTCTTGCACGGCGCGGCTGTGATTGCTTATTTGAACTACCCGGCAACACCATTTGTGCCGCAGCCTAAGCTGAATAAGGTGGAAATTGAGTTTATCAAACCCAAACCACCTGAAGTGATAGAGCCGACTAAACCGCCGCCTCCGCCACCCAAGGTGGTGAAACCGGTAACGCCACAAGCAGCAAAACCTGCGCCGGCGCTACGCACTGCAGTGGCTCAGGACAACGTACCGGCCGATGCAATCACGATTCCAGAAAACCGTCAGGCGCCGGTCACTGCCGCACCTGTAGTTGCTGCGCCACCGGCACCTGAAGCACCGCCCGTCAAAGCGGAGGAGCCTATCACCGAGGCCACGGGTAATGCGGCTTATTTAAATAACCCACCGCCAGACTACCCTGCATTTGCACAACGCCAGGGCTGGGAAGGGAAAGTGCTGCTGCGCGTACATGTGCTGGCAAATGGCAAGCCGGACAAAGTGGAAATTAAACAATCCAGCGGTCGCAAGACTTTGGATGAATCGGCAACCAACGCCGTAAGAAACTGGACCTTCATTCCATCCAAACGTGGCAGCACTGCCATTGATGGCTGGGCGACTGTACCTATTGAATTCAAACTAGCTAAATAAAGGTAATATTACTATGTATAATTTTTCTGATACTTCTACCTCCATTGTTGTACAAGCCGTGCTGTTAACACTGATTGCAGGCTCTTTTGTCACGTGGACATTAATCTTGGCCAAATCTTTACAGGTATGGTTGATCCGTAAGCAAAATGTTAAGTACAGGGCAGCATTCTGGAGCGCACGCAACTTCCAATCGGCCGCTGACCTTAAAGACCACAATGGCCCAGCCTACCGGGTCGCCACTGTAGGTTTTAATGTATTAAAAGACATTGATTCCAACACCGCCAATGATTTACAGCACTTTGGCGATAGGCAAGATGTATTAGAGCGCGCATTACGCCAGCAAATCCAAAAAGAGCGCGTCACCAGAGAGAGCGGCCTAGTGGTACTTGCCAGCATAGGCAGCACCGCACCATTCGTTGGCCTGTTCGGCACGGTGTGGGGCATCATGCACGCGCTGTCTGCTATCGGCAAAACTGGCTCTGCCAGTTTGGATGTAGTGGCTGGGCCAATTGGTGAGGCTTTGATTGCAACTGCAGTAGGCATTGCGGTAGCGGTACCAGCGGTATTGGCTTATAACTTCTTTTTACGCAGATTAAAAACCAGCAGCAATAATCTGGATGACTTTGCAGAAGACTTGATTACCCTGTCACGCAAGGCAACGTTCAGAAAAAATACTGACGCAACCGCTAACCAAGGTGAAAAAGCCGTGGTGCACAACCTGAAAGGAGCGGTAGCATAATGGCCTTTTCCTCCCAAAGCGATGGGGATGACGTATTAAGCGAGATCAACGTCACTCCCTTAGTCGATGTGATGTTGGTGCTGCTGGTGGTGTTTATTGTGACTGCCCCACTGCTCAATAATGCAATCACCGTGAACTTACCTAAAGCCAGCGCAACCAAACTAGCGGACTCCAGCACCCCGGTCACCATTAGCGTAAATGCAGAAGGCAATGTTTACATTGATAAACAGGCGGTGGCACTGGCGGCACTAGAGCCTGAGTTAAAATCAAGGTACAACAGCAACCCAGAGCAGACCTATCATTTGAATTCAGACGAGTCTGTTAAATATGGCTCAGTAGCCAAAGTGATGGCGGCAATTGAACGCTCGGGCATCACCAAGCTTGCGGTAATCACCCAAGCAAACTAAAGCTAGCAATAATAAAAAGCCCATGCATCGCTGCATGGGCTTTTTTATGTTCATTACTTTTTAATCTAAGCAGCTAATGCCTGGGCAGTTTTGCTCTCTAGCAAATTAAGCGCCTGATTAACCGCGGTGTTAACGCGCGCTTCAATCGCCTCGCTATGTAAACGGTAATCAATAAACTCATTATCACGCGCATAAATGGCGGTCGGTGCTGTGGTCACGCCAAAAAAGCTCACCAAAGGTCTTAGTTGATACTCCAACACCAGAGCATGCTGGTCGGTGCCGCCAGTAGCTGCCAACACGGCAACCTTACCAACCAGCAACTTAGGATCTAGCAAATCAAAAAAGTGTTTTAACAAACCGGTGTAGGATGCTTTGTACACAGGCGTGCCGATAATAATTAAATCAGCCTCGGCAATCGCCGCATAAGCATCAAACAACACTTTAGGAAAATCATTATAAGTAACGGTACTGCCTAGCTCGGGGGCAAACTGCGCAATATCAATCAGGGTATGTTTGGCATGCACTTTCTGCGTTACGTTGTTAAGAATATTTTCTACCAATGCCTTGGTACGGGATGGCGCGCTAAGGCTGCCTGAGATAGCAACAACTTTCATTTTTTAATCCTTTGCGAATAATGCGTCAATTAAGTAAAACGTACCTATTAACATCAGCACGATTCATGCCTGCAATTAATGGCTAAAAATGGCGTTTTTGCCCGAATTTGTGGTTAAAAAAAAACACCCCTGCTTCTTATCAAACAGGGGTGTTGCGTAGTGAACAACATGATTGCTAATTATTGAATCACGCCAAACTGCTTTAATAGCGTGCGTAAGATGTTTCTACTAATGCCAAGCACTCTGGCGGTTTGCACCTGATTTTGGCGGCAATATGCATAAGCAGACAACACTAACTTGCGATTAACCGTTTCATATAAGTGCTCAGGCTCGGATTGAATAATCTCATTGAGCGCTTTATCCAAAGTGCACGCCTCATTACTTGCATAATGAAAAGCTTTATCCGCTGCCGCGCCTGATGATGAGCCAGACGCCAACTGGATTGCCGGTAAATTTAAATCGCGCGGGCGCAGCTCATTACCATCACTCACCAATAATGCACGGTGAATCACATTTTCAAGCTCACGAATATTGCCCGGCCACGGGTAGTCATGCAGCAGCTTGATGGTTTCCGGCGCTAATATCGGCTGTTTGGTATGCAGGCGATTTTTGTAGATGGACAGAAAATGCTCGGCTAACGGCAAAATATCACCAACTCTATTGCGCAAAGGTGCAATTTGAATCGGCACCACGTTAATGCGGTAATACAAATCTTCCCTGAAGCGGCCAGCTTTTACTGCATCTTCCAGATTTACATTGGTCGCTGCCACCAGCCGCACATCAATAGGCGTGGCCTTTCTGGAGCCTACGCGCACAATCTCACGCTGCTGAATCACGCGCAATAATTTCACTTGTGTCGATAGCGGTAAATCGCCAATCTCATCCAAGAACAAAGTCCCGCCATTGGCACTCTCAAACCAGCCTTGCTTGCTGGAGACCGCACCGGTAAAAGAGCCTTTCTCATGCCCAAACAGCTCACTCTCCACTAATGACTCAGAAAATGCGCCGCAATTAATCGCTGCAAATGGCCCGTGTTTACGTGGGCTTAATGCGTGCAGATGGCGCGCTACTAGCTCTTTGCCCGTACCGGTCTCACCCATAATAAAAGCAGTAACATCACTAGGGGCAACCCGTTCAATAATGACAGCAACTTGCATGACTCTGGGTCTTCAAACACCAAAGCACTCGCCCTGATTGAAAGGCTAACCTGATTGAGATTTTTAAAGGTGATGACGGGCGGGCCGCTTCTTGCCTTATATTCGGCCTCACCATACTCGTTAAATTCTATATGCCCCATTAAAGTACCCCTAATGCAATTCAGGCTGGATAATATAACGGCATATATATAACTTTTAATATTTAAAACTTATATATTAAAAACCAATGCTTATAACAAATAGCTAATCTGTTTATCTAAGCCACGCTCAGGCAAGCTCGTCCCGTTGCCTGCCCGCACTTATTTTTTATCGTCATCACGCGTATGGCACACTTGTTTTACAGCAGACCGGATAAGAGTAAGATTCACCCCATGCAATCGGATCACATGGCGCAGCAAACGTTAAACGCACTGCGTATTTTGCCTAGCGCCAGCCTGATTGATGATTGAACCACACCATCATCTTTACACTTAACTTAGCGGTTTGATGCTTATTTCATCACTTTTATACTTAGGACTACATCATGACAACAAAAAACACCTTGATTAAAAGTTTTGCCCTCACAGCCCTAGTTTTAAGCATTAATAACGCTTATGCAGAGGATGCCCCCGTAGCCGAAAGCGATAAGCCAGTAGTTGAACAAATTGTGAATACACTCACCAAGTTATCCGGCGGCCCACACAAAGGCTATCGTGCTAACCATGCGAAGGGCATAGTGGTACAGGGTGAGTTTGTACCTGCAAAATCTGCGGCCAGCCTCAGTAGTGCCGCGCACTTACAAGCAAAAGCTAGCCCGGTCACTGTGCGTTTTTCAGATGCAACCGGCTTGCCTACGATTCCGGATGCTGATGGCAATTCTTTCCCTAAAGGCATCGCCATCCGCTTTCAGCTCCCAGATGCAAGCTTTACAGATATTGTGAGTATTTCTACCAATGGCTTTCCGGCAGCAACGCCTGAAGACTTTTTAGGGCTGCTTAATGCCATTGCAGCCAGTGGCCCCAATGCTGCCAAACCAACGCCAATTGAGCAATTTTTAGGCGCGCATCCTGCCGCGCTAAGTTTCGTACAAATGCCAAAACCTGCACCGGTGAGCTTTGCAACAGAGGCCTTTTTCGGTGTAAACGCGTTTAAATTTACCAACGCGCAAGGGCAAACCCAGTATGGCCGTTACCGCATTACCCCAATCAATGGCGCAGAGTTTTTAAGCAAAGAGCAAACCGCTAATGCCACACCTAATTATTTGATAGATGAGCTGCCACTACGCCTAAGCAAAGCGCCCGCCAAGTTCAAAATTACCGTGCAACTGGCGGATAAAGATGATGCAGTGATCGACCCTACTGTAGTGTGGCCAGAGACAAGAAAGCAAGTGGAACTAGGCACGCTTACCCTTAAAAATGTGGATGCTAATGGTGTCGCTTTTGAGAAAGCAACCATGTTCAACCCCCTTAACTTAGTGGATGGCATCGCAGCATCTGATGACCCGATATTACTAGCGCGCCCTGCCGCTTATGCCGTGAGCTATGGCAGACGCCTAGGCCAGTAATTAGCTCAGTAATACCGTGCTAACACTGAGCATTTACTTTACCCACTAATTAAATGCTCAGTTAATCAACCCTGCTTTAGCATGGCGCACACCTGCGCCACTTCCTCTGTTACCCATTGATTTTTAACCACTAATTATCCAACATGCTTTTGCATTAATTGTCATTTGCATTTCTTGTTATAAACAATCATAATCAAGCCAACATCTAAAAAAAATAATAAGGAACCCTATGTTACATTGGGCGGCCGTTGTTATTAATACAGAGATTTATCAGCTGCAATGAACCAGCGCAGCCTGAATAACCTGCCTCTAATTTTGGCAATGCTACCGCCTTGCCTTGCTTTTTTCGTACAATGGGAATATGGAAAGGACGTGCAGCCGTTTGCATGGTTTCTGTTTTACCCCGCAGTTTTTCTGAGCGCATGGCTGGGTGGCTTGCGCGGCGGACTACTCGCCACCTTCACTTCTGTAACCATCGTCTGGTGGTTTTTTATCCCGCCCGTATTTTCATACAAACTGCAAAGCCCTGTTTCGCTGATTTCTATCGGCGTATTTACACTAATGGGGGTTGTTTTCAGCATAGTACTGGGGCGCCAGCGCAAGTTTATCCAAGAGGTTGAGCAAGCTAATGCGTCTTTGCAGTACAGCGAAGAGCGCTATCGCATGCTGTTTAATGCGATGGATGAAGGCTTCTGCGTGATAGATATGATTTATGACGCCGACGGCAAGCCGATCGATTACCGCTTTCTAGAAATCAATCACGCTTTCGAAAGCCAAACAGGACTAAAACAAGCTTTGGGTAGGACCATTCGTGAGATGGTGCCTGATCACGATACTTATTGGTTTGAAATTTACGGAAAGGTAGCGCTCACGGGTGAAGCCATTCGCTTTGAAAATCGCGCCAATGCGATGAATCGGCATTATGATGTATTTGCATCGCGCATCGGGGGAGATGACAGCAAGCAAGTCGGCATTGTGTTTAAAGATATTACTGTGCGCAAGCAAAACGAGCAGGCACTGGTTACAGCCAAAGAGCAGGCAGAACTCGCCAATCGCGCCAAAGACTCCTTTCTCGCCACCATGAGCCATGAAATACGCACGCCGCTTACCGGTATGCTGGGCATGCTGGAAGTGCTGTCATTAACGCCTTTAGACCATGAGCAGAACGAAACACTGCAAGCGGCTTGGGATTCCGGCAGAAGCTTGTTACGCATTGTGAGTGATATTCTGGACTGGTCAAAAATCGAGGCAGGCAAGCTGGAGCTATCACCGCGCGTTACGCATATTAACCAGCTATTGCAAGAGGTAGACAACACCTACTCACGTGTCGCCAGTGCCAAAAGCCTGATGATTGCGCAGTACACCGACCCGCGTCTCAGCGCCGCACATATGGTAGACCCGCTGCGCCTCTCACAGGTATTGAATAACTTTGTGAGCAACGCGATTAAGTTTACCGAACATGGTGGCATTGAGATCCGCGCCGAATTAGTCAGCCAGCTGGACAACAGCGAAACCATACGTTTCTCAGTAAAAGATACCGGCATAGGCATGACTAAAGAAGTACAGCAGCATCTATTCCAGCGCTATCGGCAAGAAAGCGCCGACACGGCGCGCATGTACGGTGGCACAGGCTTGGGGCTGGCAATCTGCCGCCGACTGGCAGAGATGATGGGCGGCAGTATTGACCTGGAAAGTGAACTAGGCCACGGCTCTACTTTCAGCATCACGTTAACCCTGCATGTTTCTAACGCTTCAGCTGAGACCTTGCATAACCAGTACCCTGAGGTGGCAAGAAGGACCGTGCAGCCACTATTTGACTATAACAATCAGGCACCAATTATTCTGGCGGTAGATGACCACCCTATCAACCGCAACCTGTTGGCACGCCAGCTCAAACTACTCGGCTTACGTTCTAAAACTGCCGAGAACGGGCAATTTGCACTAGATATGTGGCGAGATGGTGCGTTTAATATGGTCATCACCGACTGCCACATGCCGGAAATGGATGGCTATACGCTGACTCAAGCCATACGCAAAATTGAGGCAGAAGAAGCCAGGCCACACACGCCGATTGTTGCCTGGACAGCCAATGCTCTCGCAGAGGAAAATGAGCGCTGCAAGCTCGCAGGCATGGATGATTTGCTAGTAAAGCCTGCTAACTTGATGCAATTGAAGGAAGCCCTCATTAAATGGCTGCATATTTCAGCAAAGACTGATCATCAGGGCGCAGACTCTGCAGCTGAGGTAACTAGCCCTAGCAACAGCCCTATCGACTTTGCAATCTTAAAAGAAGTGGTACCCGATAGTAGTGAGCAAACTCAAGTACTAGCTGAATTTCTGACCTATATTCGTGGTGATAACCCTAAGCTGATTGAAGCGCTAGAGCAAGGCGAGCAAGCCAACGTAGAGCGCATGGCACACCGCCTGAAAGGCTCCAGCCGTATGGTGGGTGCAACACAGCTCACCAAAATATATACCTTTATAGAGCTAGCAGCCAAAGGCAAAGAGCTACCTAACCTCCAAACAATGATAGTTGCATTAAATGAAGCCATACAGCAGTTTGAAACATGCCTGCTTGAAACAAAACCCAAAAAAACAAAATAAAAAGTGGAAAAATCATGCAAACTAAAGAACTCAATGTTTTAGTTGTTGAAGACGATGATTTTCAGCGTCACATGCTCATTAACATGTTGCATTCATTAGAGGTAGACTCGATTCACGATGCGGCAAATGGTCAGCTCGCCATTGAAATGGTGCGTGGCAATAGTGAAAAGCGCGTAGATATTATTATCTGCGACTTAAACATGCCAGAGATGGATGGCCTGGAGTTTTTGCGCCACTTAAGCCAGGAGCGCCACAATATTTCGATTATTTTGATGAGCGCACTCGGCGGCAGGTTGCTGGGGTCTGCGGCACGCATGGCAAAAATGTATGGCATAAAACTACTCGGCGCCATTGAAAAGCCCGTTGCATTAGTACAGCTCCGTGGCATGCTACATAAATACGAACGCTCAGAAAATAAATGGCTAGAGGCTACCAGCATTGCAGATGGTTTTATGCTGAAGGATATTCTGCAAGGCATAGAGGCCGACGAGTTTGAGCCATTCTTTCAGCCTAAGATAGATTTAGCCACAGATCAATTAGTAGGCGCTGAGGTATTAGCGCGCTGGAATCACCCAACACTAGGTTTGGTCGGCCCTCATGGTTTTATCCCCCAACTTGAACAAAGCAATAATATTGAAGGCTTAACCTTTATGATGCTGGAAAAAGCATCCATCGCCCTGCGTGGCTTTCACGATAAAGGTCATAGCTTTAACCTGTCCGTCAATATCTCGCTAGCCTCACTGGATGACACTGCATTTGCCGATAAAATTACGCATATCGTCAAAGAAATTGGGCTTGAGCCCAACCACATTATTTTAGAAATCACCGAAACTGCGGCCATGTCCTACGCGGCACATGCACTGGAGAATCTAACGCGTTTATGCATGAAAGGGTTCACGCTATCTATTGACGATTACGGCACCGGTTACTCCACCATGCAGCAACTGACACGGATTGCATTTAGTGAGCTTAAGATTGACCAATCGTTCGTGACAGACCTATCGGACTGCGAGGCAATGCGCATCGTAGTTGAATCCAGCATAGAAATGGCGCACAAACTGCAGGTTAAAAGCGTGGCCGAAGGCGTAGAAACGCAGAAAGACTGGAACACACTGAAAAGCCTGGGTTGCGATACTGCACAGGGTTTCTTTATAGCCAAGCCAATGAATCTGGCCTCATTTGTAGATTTTGTGCATAACAATTAGGTGATAGAAAAAGCTTTAGATTAACCTGTTGCTTTGTCCTCTACGTAGCAAGTGCTGCATCATATGCTGCAGCCAAAGTGACGGCTATTTCTGGTAAAAATTAAACCGGTTACGACCTTGCGCCTTGGCGTCATATAAAGCGATATCCGCCTCTTTCAACAGCTCTTTAATACTCACAGGGTGCTCTGGGTCGTAAACCGAAATCCCTATGCTTAAATGAATGGTGATCTCTTTATCCAGCACCAGCCAGGGGCTGGCAAACACCTCGGTCAATTTATGCGCGATTGCATGCACATTCTCTAAAACTTTAAATTCCTTCAACAGCACTATAAATTCATCACCGCCTACACGGCTCACGGTATCGGTATCGCGCAACGTAGCTTTAATGCCATTTGCCACGGTTTTAATCACCTCATCCCCAAAATCATGGCCGTAAGTATCGTTAATTTTTTTGAAATAATCGATGTCGATAATTAATATTGCCATCATCTTGTGTAAGCGGTTACAGGACTGATAGGCAACATCCATACGCTCTTGTAACAACCTGCGGTTTGGCAGATGGGTCAGGCTATCCAGCATGGCTTGTTCAGATAGCCTGCGCATTGCGTGAATCATGCGATACACC
>Ga0208118_100187_pt1 | contig 12278 bp, 8 predicted proteins | sample LakWasMet34_HOW6_2_FD_183876 | JGI IMG/M metagenome (GOLD analysis project Ga0208118, IMG submission 183876) | Freshwater sediment methanotrophic microbial communities from Lake Washington under simulated oxygen tension - Sediment Metagenome... | ecosystem: Environmental > Aquatic > Freshwater >... | reverse complement strand
CGCCGATAGTCACCAGCGATACCTGCCGGGAGTGCTGCCGCGCCAGCCCCTCTATGAACGGCGCCAAGGGTTTGAGCAACAAAGCGGCCGGGCGCACGCGCACGGCAAGCGCTTCATCCTGCAAGCGATTCAGCAGCGCAGTATTTTGCGATTCGAGCTGAATAAGCTTTTCCACACTCTCCAACCAACTTTCCAGCGTCTGACGCACCGCGCCGCGCGCCGCCTGCCAATTATCCCCGGCATCGGCCATTTCCGATTCGACCAAACGCACCAGATCGGACTCGAATAATCGGGTCAACAAGTGATGCACCATCGCCTGTCCGGTGACCAGTTCGCCGATAGATTCGAGCATATCGCCCGACATCGTACTTTGCATCGCCATAGCGCGCATAACGTCCTCATCGGCGGAACTCACGGCCTGATCGCCGCCGACTTTGCCGCTCGCAAAGTCTCCCGCCTTGCGATCCGCCAATGCGGCTTCCACATGCAGACACCGGCCTTTCGGGTCCAACACAGTCAGCGCCTCATTAAAACCAGCCTCGCCCAGCGGGCTAGCCAGTAAAAAATCGAATAGCGTGCGGTCACCGTCAAATACCGTCACATTACTGATAGCCTGAGCAATACCCGAGTCCATCCAATTCAGGAAGTTCGCCGCCAATTCCTCGTCGTTATTGAGATCGGAACGCACAATATAGAAATGATGGCCGCTTTCCAGGCCCGACAAGACAACCTGCACGTTCTCCGGCGTCAGTACCTTATGGAACGCTTTCGGCAAGCCCAGACGCGCCTCGATCTGCGCGGAAGATACCGTGCCGTTGGCGGTAAAGGCAGCCTCGGACGCTTCCTGCAACAGCTTTTCGATCTGCGCCATATCCGGCGTTTCGCCCAATTCGGCGACATCCAGGATAATTTCAATATCGCCGATAAACGATTTGGCGATATGCAGCAACACCACATCCGGGGCCATCTCGGTGATCTCCGCGCGCGCGAACAAATCCACTATCGACATGCTCAAATGCGCCGCCGTCTCCATGCCATAAAACAAGCAGGCATGATAAACCTGGCGCATCAACTCGATCATGCGCATGCACTGCAAACGCACATCCTCCTGACGTTTGATGCGCTCTATCACGTTACGCATATCAAGCAGGCTCTCAAACACATGATTCGCACACCAGGCGCGCAAGGTGGTTCTAGGATCGGCAGACAATCCGAAGCGATCTTCGAGCATCACCTCGGCCACTGAGGCGAGTTCCTCGTAAAGCAGGAATTCAAGGCGGGCGAAATGGGCGTTCAGGGATTCAATTCCGGTGCGGGCATCGGCGATTACCCTGTCCAGCACATCCATCACCCGCACGAAACCATGCGCTTCGGCAAGCTCCCGCACCTCTCCCGCCGCAGCCACAATAGCCTCCAGCGACAGCTCTTTGTCTGCTGATAGATGATTGCCCAGTTGCGACAATCTACCGAGAGGCTGTTCCAGCGCATCGAAAAAACGGCGCACCGGATCGTCAGAAGCAATGGCTTCACTGCTAAGGTTAGGTTTCTGTGCAGCAAAATTCTGCTCATAAAGCGCTTGCAGGCGGGACAGCAGAGCCTCGGCCTGACCTCGTGTAGCCCCCACGATCCCCAGAAAATCCTGCAACACCAGCAGCCATTCGAGCATGCCGATCTGCTCCGCCGCATGGCACAAGCGCTCGGCTTCCTCGATAACAACATTTAACGCTCCGCTGGAATCCCCCTCCAGGACCGAGCGCATCTCATGCAACACGTCATGTGCCATACCGAAAAATATCTCGCGATATACCGGGTCATTGGCCAGAGAAGCCGTGTCCAGGGGCTCGAACACAATCGACTGCGGGGCCTCGGCAACTGCTCCCTGCGTTGCTCTCGGCAATTGCTCCATGCATTGCTCTACCTCCTCCATCCGTGGAGTCGTACCTCCTGCATCCATGCAGTCGTCGGCAACGGTTCCTGCTTTTAGGTGCTCTTCCTCCTGCATCCATGCAGTCATTACGTCACGGACGGCTGTAAATTTTTCATTCATGCGCACATTAAGATCGCCCGCCATCGCAGAGGGTGCATCCTGGTGCGTGGATACCGACGCTTCCAGCATACCGCGCAAGACATCCGTCGCCTCCAGCAGCAAATCGACGATTTCCCCGTCCAGCACTACCCCCTCATCGCGCACCAAACCGATCATATCCTCCGCCAGATGCGCCACCGATTCGATCACCGACAATCCCAGCATACGAGCATTGCCTTTATAAGTATGCATCGCGCGGAACAGACGCGCCACCGCTTCAGTATTCGACGGCTCGTCCTGCGAGCCTGTCTTGAGTAAAGCCGAAAGAATCAGCAGGCATTCTTCGACTTCATCGAGAGAGCACCCGCCTTCTTCAGCATACAAGCCCCAGACCTCATTTATATCTAACTCATCGGACATTCCACAACCCTCAGTCAATTTTGACGTTAACAGTCAAGTTTTTTGTTTTTATAATTCACCGTAGGGTACGCTACGCGTTCTTACGTTGATCGTCGTGATATTTAAAAGGACGCGCATGAAACCGCGATATGTAGGGTAAATGAATTTGCCTCTATAAATCGTTCATTAATTCTACTTTGTCAGATTTTATGGTTACACAATTCAAGGTCGTCATTCCAGCAGGGATTCACGTCAGGCTATCCTGCCTGACGCCCTTCGGGTTAATGCAAATCTGTTCCAGACAGATTTGTGCCTGAATCCAGTGCCATGGATGGATTAGAGCTTACCATCCATGGCACTGGATACCCGCTTCCCGGCGGGTATGACGAGCTTACGTATAATCTGACAAAGTAGAATTAAGTGACGGCACTTAACCAACGCCTTATATTTCGGACGGAGCTGCATGCACCGTCCGATTCGCTAAGACCGCCCCCTTAGCCTTTTTACCTCAGCCCCACCAATTGCCTCATCACCTGACTCAACTCACCGCCGCGCTTATCGACCAAATCGAGAGACACCGCCCCAGAAGGCTTGGTAACAATGGCATCAGCCCCCAACTCGCGCGCCTTGGCCGCATAAGGCGAACCGGAAAGCGCCACCGACGACAGAATCACAATCTTGGCCTTGCTCTTGAGCTTGGCGTAACGCAAAAATTCCAAGCCGTCCATTTCCGGCATTTCAATATCCAATAGAATCAGCGCCAGATCTTTATGATTGTCCAATTCTTCCAGCGCCTTCTTACCGTTTTCGGCAAAGGCCACTGCCTTAAATTCCGGCATCTTGGTGACGAAACCTCGAATTACCGTGCGCATCATCACCGAATCATCCACTATCAAAACCTTGTGTTCCATATTGACTCCTTATTTCTTACAGTTAAAAAATGGGTCTCGTTCACACGTAAAAGCTCCCTCTCCTGCTGGAGAGGGTTGGGGTGAGGAGAATAAAAAGTATCGTAGGTCGGGTTAGGCGCTAGCCGTAACCCGACACATTCGCGCCTTATGTCGGGTTACGCTATCGCTAACCCGACCTACCCGGCTCATTCCCACGTACTACGTCACGCCATTAAGTTAAGAGATACGCGGGTTCCCAAGCAGGAGCTTGGGAACCTGCGCGCAGAAGAGGGAGCTTTTTTCTTAACTGAATGGCAATGACTTGCTACGTGGAAACGAGAAAAAAATCATATAGCTCCGCGGGTTTGGTCATGATCCCGCACGCCGACCAACGGGAGTGCAAGTTTTGCTTGCGCTTGCAGGCGAAGCCTGCACTCCGGCTATTGGCGTGGGAACGATGCCCCCCCCTCAGCCCCATTAAAAGCCGCCGAATCCCCGCTCATCGGCATCCAAAGGCAACACCGACTTAGCCGACTTGGCGCGTGCAGGGCCTGCCGCTTTCGGAACCGAACCTTGACCAAGCTGTTCCGCCCTCACCATCGCCATGATTTGACGGATCATCTCCGGCGATATATCTTCCAATCCTGTACCGCTCGCTTGATGCTGGCGCTCGCGCAGCTTGAATCGGCTGATTTCCATGCGCATCTGGTTGGCGACATTAGTCAGTTCGCCGGAAGACGAAGCCAGCTCCTCCGCTTGCTGGCTGCCTTCCTGGGCCGCCTTGGCAACCTGGTTCATTGCCACGTTGATCTGCGACACGCCGCTCGATTGTTCGGTACTGGCCGCGGCAATCTCGGCCACCAAATCCTTGACTTTAGTGACATTACCGACAATCTGGTCGAGCGCCTCGCGGGTTTCATTGGCGATTCCCACCCCTTCCCTCACCCGCTTGGACGAATCCTCGATCAAATCGGCGGTCTCGCGCGCCGCCTTGGCGCTACGCCCCGCCAAGTTGCGCACTTCCTGCGCCACTACCGCAAAACCGCGCCCGTGCTGACCAGCGCGCGCCGCTTCTACCGCCGCGTTAAGCGCCAGCAGATTGGTCTGGAAAGCGATTTCGTCAATCACCTTGATGATCTTGGCAATATCCTGAGAAGACTGGTTGATCGCGTCCATCGCGCCGATCATGCCGGTCATCTTCACCTGTCCCTGATTAGCCGCCTGCGAGGTATCCATCACCAATTGGTTGGCCGCGTTGGCATTGTCGGTGTTGGCCTTAACCTGGCTATCGGTTTCCTCCAGGCTGGAAGTTACTTCTTCGACCGAAGACGACTGCTCTTCCGAATTCGCCGCCATGTTCTGCGAAGCCGCGTTCAACTGCTCGGCGGACTGGCCCACCTGCTCGACTACGTCGCCGATATGGTAGAAAGTGGTATTGAGGCCGACGAAAGCACCTTCGAAAGCGTCGATAATCTTGCGAAAATCACCCTGATACTTCGAGCCGTCCACACTTTTGTTCAGCTCGCCATCGACGATAGCTTGCGACAGCATGGCTGCATCGTCAGAAATCAAAGAAATATTGTTCTTCAATAACATCAGCCATTCATGGATCTGATCCTGATCCGAAGCCTTTGCCATCTGTGCAGTAAGATCACCGTTAGCGACCTTGGTGACGAAGTCAATCAGCATAGTCAACCAATCGTGAACACCATTAATGGCATCCTTCATGCGCTGGTGATCGCCGTGACACTCAATTTCAACCTTTTCGCGAAGACTGCCACCGCTAATCTGACGCAGAATGCGGTTGCCTTCATTGATGGGGATCAGGATTTCATCAAGCATCTGGTTGACGCCGCCGATTAGCTCAGCAAAGTCGCCTTTTAACTGTCCCGGTTTACCGCGCTCGGACAGCTGACCAGCCTTTGAAGCGATGATTAGGCGCTGGAATTCAGCCGTAAGCGCTTTAAGGTTGCCGCGCACCAATTCGATGGTGTCGTTGATAAAGACTTTCTTGCCGGGAAATGTCTCCAATTCTACGTTGAAATCGCCCTCGCCAAACGCTTTGATGCAGGCCATGGCTTTCTTATTTAGGGAGATGTGGCCTAACACCATGTTGTTGACGCCATTGGCCATCTCCGCAAACCCGCCCTGAAGTTTCGAAGCGTCCATGACGACGTCAATGTCTCCTTTGTCGTGTTCGTTCGACATGTGCTGCATATCGCTTACAAAATTCTTGAGATTGTCGCGCAGCAATACAGCGGTTTTTTGTAAAACCCGCGCTGAACCCTGGCATTGCTCGGCAGCAATGATGGGCTGTTCCAACTCCCCTTTAGTCAATGCCTCCAGGAATGTCGTCACGCTATTCCAGGCGGTAATATCCGCCCATTCAACCAGCGCCCCGGTGCGCACCCCATCAGTATCGCGCAGTACGGTGGTTACCAACGTGAATGTACGCCCCCCCAAACAGATTTCCGCGCTATGTTTTGTCGTCAGTTTTTCCAGCAGATTGCGTTGGTGAGCGGGGTTTTTATGGAAAGCATCCATGTTCATCCCGATCAGTTTTGTTCTGTCAAAAAAAGGCATCTGTTTGCGAATATCCGCCTCCGCGGCAGCAAGCATGGCCTCCAGTGCAGGGTTGATGTGAGTTATATTGAAGTCTGCGTCGACAAGCTGTAGACAGGTTGACACGCCGGACAAAACCGAGGTATAATGCTGCTGCTGCTGCTGCTGCTGCTGCTGCTGCTGCTGCTGCTGCTGCTGCTGCTGCTGCTGCTGCTGCTGCTGCTGCTGCTGCTGCGAAAAATATGCCAACATGTCATTCACAGCTCCCGCCGTTTCTGCACATTCGCCTTTCATCCCCGATACATCGGCTCTTACCTCCAAATTACCGTTCCTGACAGCCTCCGCTACACGGCGGATTTCTCCTATCGCTTCGCAGCGACCGGATTGCTCAATATGCTTAGTTTCCGACATCGTTTTCTCCTGTTTGCGTTCAATTAAAGTTTGCGTTAGTACCGGTGCCGCCGAGACGTTTTCCTGCTTGTCCGAAACCGGCTGCGTTACAGTCGCGTTTTTCTCTGAGTTTGTTTGGCCGACACCATCCACCCAGTCCAGCGGATCGTTAGGAACTCGGCCGCGACTGGGTTTTCCTGTTTTTTTCGTAGTCATCTACTCTCCTGTTCTTAAATTTAAATTTAATATGCACCGCCCCTAAGCTCCGGCGTAAAAATCAACAAACAGGCGAAACTTCGCCCGTTCCCAGCCAAGTGTCGTCAGCCAGCAACGTGTTTGCCACCAATGCGAAATAATCTTCCGCGCCCGCACTGTCCGGCGCATAATCGAAAATGCTTTGCCCGTATCCCGGCGCTTCGGCCAGACGCACGTTATTGCGAATCACCACCGACAACAGATGATCGCCGAAACGTTCTGTCAAGAGCTGCCGCACTTCACGGTGTACGGCCAAGCGCTTGTCGTAGCGGCATAACAGCAGCCGCAAACGAGACCAGGGAATCCCGGCTGTTTGCATCTGTTGCAACAACCGACTGATACCCTGCATGCTCAAAAACTCCGGCTCCATCGGCGTCAGCACGTAGTCGCAAACTGTCATCAGGGCCCCCACTTCGTCATTCCAGGTCGGCGGCGCGTCAATCACCAGATGCCCGGTCGAATCGTCCAAGTTCCGCTCCATCCTGCGTCCCGGTTTCGGATTGCAATCCCCCGGCACCAGGCAGAGCTGATCAGCGATACGCTTTACGCCATGTCCATCCCTGGGTTCGAGCGAACCAGCCAGCCAATCGCTCACGTTCCAGGTCAGCGTTTCTGCACGAAAGCCCATCGCGGCGCTCAAATGCGTTTGCGGATCGAGATCGACCAGGGTGACCGGCGCGCTGCCCCAGCGTGCCAGCCCGGCGCCCAGATTGAGTGCGGTGGTGGTTTTGCCTACTCCGCCTTTCTGGTTGAAGATCATTATTTTCATTCCGGTTTCCTTCGTAGGGTACGCTGCGCGTACCTTTCGTCATTCAATGGTACGCACAGCGTACCCTACAATGCTGCCATATCTTCATCCGTCAAACGTTTCGGACGGGGTTGCAAACCCCGCCCAGCCACAGTCAAAACGTTGCACGTCAGACCTTCCAGGTTTTAAAAACCTGGAAGGTCTATATGTCGCATGTTTTTCGCCTAACGACAGCCCCCAGACACTTGCGCATAAAAACGAGCGCTCCGGCGCGGGAACGATGCATGCATTTTTTTACCTTTCGTGGCTAAAAACTCACTCAAGCACTGCTACGCGCCGATTCAAGCGCCTTACGTAAATCGATGGCCTGATCCGACACCATCCGCTGAATGTCGAGCATGATTGCCACCTTATCGCCCTGTTTGCCGAAACCGCGAATTACGCTATTGCTGTCGCCGCCGAACTGGGTAGGGCGGTCGATATGGCTTTCGGGAATTTCCAGCACCTCGCTGACGTGGTCGACGACCAAGCCGATCAGTACATTGTCGATGTCGAGTACGATAATCACAGTGCGTTCGGTGTAATCCTTGACGCCCATGCCAAAACGGATGCGCACATCCATCACCGGGATCACTTTGCCGCGCAGATTGATAACGCCCTTGATAAAGGCCGGCACGTCCGGCACCTCCATGATCCGCTGCATGCCGACCACTTCGGTCACGTAACCGATGCCGATACCGTACTCCTCGACGCCTAAGCCAAAGGTGAGGTACATATCCTCGATATTGTCTTCATCGTTGAACACCAGCGCGGTGTTTTCGTTATCCGCGCCGTATTGACGCTCCTGGGTGTCTGTCATGTCCGACATTTCAACCTCCTCTCATGTTGCGGTTATTGATTCATCCCCGTCAGGCACCATTGCCGTACGGATTTTGTTAAGACGTTTTCACTCGTTCCCATGTGCTATACCACTACCGTTAAGTTAAGAGGCACGCTGGTTCCCAAGCTCCAGCTTTGCGAACCGGGAAGCTGGAGCTTGGGAACCAGCACAGCTCACCACGAACGGCTTAACCGCAGCGCGTGGGAATGAGAAAAATACGAGTAGTTACAAGCTCTTTACCCCCTGTCAGACGCGCTGCAATGCGCGCACCAGCAATGACGGTATTTTTTCCAGCGGCGCAATGCTGTTCGCCCCGCCCAATTTATAGGCAGCCTGAGGCATGCCGAACACTACCGAAGTGGCTTCGTCCTGAACAACCGTACCCCCGCCTGCTTTACGAATGTCGAGCAAGCCCTCAGCGCCGTCCTTACCCATGCCGGTAAGAATGGCCGCCGCCGCATTTACGCCGACGACTTGCGCCACCGATTTAAACAGTACGTCTACCGAAGGACGGCTGTAGTTGACCGCTACGCCTTCGGTCAGAGCGACCCGGTATTGACCGCCGGAACGCACCACGGTCATATGCCGCAAACCGCCGGGAGCGACCAGCGCTCTACCTGGTAAAATACGGTCGCCATCCTCTGCTTCCTTGACCTGCATCTTGCAAATACCGTCTAAACGTTCGGCAAAGGTGGCCGTAAACCCGCCCGGCATGTGCTGGACGATCACGATACCGGGCGCATTAGCGGGAAACGCGGGCATGATGCGAAGCAGCGCTTCCACGCCTCCGGTGGAGGAGCCGATGGCAATCACCTTGTCGGTGGTTTCGCCTAAACTGGTGACCACTTCAACATCGCGCCGTCCGGTGCGTTTAAAGTAAGCGACATTCACCTCGGCGGCGGCCTTGACCCGGCGGTTGATGTCTTCGATCATCTTGGGCAGCTCGTCCACCACGCCGATTTGCGGCTTGGCTATGACATCCACCGCGCCTGACTCAAGCGCTTCCAGACTGATACGCGCGCCCTGCCGGGTAAGCGAGCTGATGACTACGGTAGGAATCGGCATCACCGGCATGAAGCGCTTAAGAAAAGTCACGCCATCCATGCGCGGCATTTCCACGTCCAAAGTAATGACGTCGGGTTGCAATTCGACCATCAGGTCGCGCGCCATGTAGGGGTTAGAGGCTTCGCCTATCACCGCTATCTCAGGATCGCGGCGCATGCCGTCGGACAGGATGCGCCGCACCAGAGCAGAGTCGTCGACGATCAGGACGCGGATTGGACGGTTACGCTTTATCATTAGCCAGCCTTCCGGTAAACGCCGCTCTGGATGGGAATCCAGCGCGAGCCCAGCTCGCGTAACGACACGGTGACGCTGGTCAACAGCCAGCCGCCCGGCTCGGTAACGTCATAGATCGCATCGATAATCTCTCGCTGCTGCGCACGGTCAAAGTAATACAGCACGTTACGGCAAAATACGACATGAAAGGCCTTCTGGAACGGATAAGGACTAGCCTTTAGATTAAGACGGCGAAAAGTGCAGACACGGCGCAGATCATCCTGCACCCGGTATTGATCCATACCCACCGGATCGAAATAACGCTCCAGCAACTTCCCAGGCATTTGCTCGATGTGAGATCCTCCGTAAATGCCTGCTTCGGCATGGGCAATCACCACTTCGCTAATGTCGGTACCCAGGATCGCCAGTTTACGTTTTGCCCAGTCGAGTCCGCGTGTTTCAGCCGCCATGATGGCAAGGGTGTAAGCTTCATCGCCTGTGGAGGCCGCCGCACTCCAGATGCGCCCGCCATCTTGAGGTAAGGTGGGCAGTATGGTGTCCTTAAAAAAATTCAGCACCTGCGGTTCGCGAAAAAAATAGGTGTGATTGGTGGATGCCGCATGTATTACCGCAAATTCCATGTCTTGATCGCGTCCAGACTCCACTCTATCAACCAACGCTTCGAGACCCGGCACTCCGTAACGCTCGCAAACTCGCTGCATACGCTGAATCAACAGCTCTTTTTTCTTTTCAGGGTAGATCATGCCGCATCGCTCATGCAGCCAGTCACGCATACGCTGATACCCCTGTTCGCGAGGCGCACCCACCCCAGATAATTTCTGCTGTCTGTTCATGCCCGACCTCCCCGCGCCAACTCTTCGCAATCGAGCACGACGGCGATCTCGCCGGTACCAAGCAGGGCGCAACCGAGACTGGCGCGGATAGCTCCAAGCCGCCCCTGCAACGGTTTCATTACCACCTGCTGCTGATCGTACATTTCGTCAACCGGCAAGCCTATCTGGCCGAAACTGGTTTTGAACACCACGACAACCAATGTCTCAAGCGGTTGTAGCGCTTGGCAGTCCTCGCCATAAAACCGTTGCAGACGGCAAACCGGCACCATATGTTCACGTACCCGGATCATTTCAGCGCCATGCTCGGCTGAAACGGTGCTGATCTGCCCAAGTTCCGGTCGGAATACTTCGCTGACTACATCAACCGGCGTAGCGTACAGGCGTTGACCGATACGCATGACCAGACTATCGAGAAAGGCAAGAGACAGCGGAATCGAGAGATTAACGCGCGTACCATCCCCGGCTTTGCTATCAACGGCAATGCGTCCGCGCAAGTCTTTCATTGTGGCATTAAGCACGTCCATGCCCACGCCGCGTCCGGATAAATTGGTCACGGCTTCCGCAGTCGAAAATCCCGGCTGGAAAATGACTTTCCACAGACTCGAATCTTCAGGCTCTTCATTAATTCCGACCAATCCGCGCTCTCTGGCACGCGCCAAAATTTTTTCGCGATCCAGGCCGCGCCCGTCATCCGCCACGGTAATCTGGATATCGCCGCCCAATTGAGCGGCAGTCAGTGTGATACGACCGGTCTCCGACTTGCCGACAGCAACTCGCTCAGCGGGAGATTCCAAGCCATGATCCGCGGAGTTACGCAGCACATGTACTAACGGCTCATACAGGCGGTCGGCCACCACTTTGTCGATCTCGGTATCCTCACCGACCATTGCCAACTCTATTTTTTTTCCGGTCTGCCTCTCTAGCTCACGCACCATGCGGCGCATGCGGCGGAATACGTCGCCCACCGATACCTGCCGCAGCTCGGCGGCGGTATCCTGTATCTCGCGCACGATCATCCGCAACCGGTGCGCGGACTTTTCAAATTCGGATAATTCCAACCCGACAAGATCGGGGCTATGTATAACTTCGGATACGCCAAGACTCAGCTCGCCGACCAAATCCATCAGCCGATCAACCTTATCGGCCTGTACGCGCAAAAAAACGCCTTGCGTGTTGGCCGCCAATGTTTCTGATGAGTCAGACGCTCCAGATTGTGTGGAGTCAGTCAAACTCACAGCTTCACCTTAAATAAACTAAAAAACTCTTGACAAGCCCATTCGGCCCATGCTTTTCGGGGGGGGGGGGGGGGGTGGGTAGATTATTCCAGGATTCATGTCAATATTTTATTTAGTCAATTTTAAAAGAGTTAGAACAACTTATTTGGTTTGAAGATTTTTGGAAAACCCATGAATATCAGTATGATTTGCAGGATATTTAGCGTTTTAACCTTAACTTCAGAAAAACTTCGGTTCATTATTCCCCTAAAATCCTTAATCGCTGTTTGAATAAAGGCATCGCAAAATGCCAAAGGCTAGAATCTCCAAAACAAACTTTCAGTGAAAACAACAACTCTCCAGGGACTCATAATTTTTTTGGCCTTCGTCATCGATAAATACATAATCGCAAACGGTTTGAATCGCTTGAATATCCGCTTGAGTTTTAATATCAAATTGCTCGAATAAAGACGATTGACCCTCAATGGTTTCCAGGCGGGAAATACACATACCTATACGCAGCTCATAAGCATGAATCTTGATTATTCCACTTTCTATCTTTGGCATATTTATCTCCTCTTCTGCTTTATAGGAATGTTTTGTAAATCTGGATAATGCTAAAAAAATACCGCCCCTTAAATCGAAACTTAAAAAGAGTACGGTCTTATATTTATTTGAATATCGAATGGCGCAAGCTATCGGGCAAACAATAAAAACGAACGATAGCTGCTGGACGCAAATCACACGGCATCTTAAGTCCTTGGCAAATATATTTCGTTGCG
>Ga0208118_100185_pt1 | contig 12490 bp, 14 predicted proteins | sample LakWasMet34_HOW6_2_FD_183876 | JGI IMG/M metagenome (GOLD analysis project Ga0208118, IMG submission 183876) | Freshwater sediment methanotrophic microbial communities from Lake Washington under simulated oxygen tension - Sediment Metagenome... | ecosystem: Environmental > Aquatic > Freshwater >... | reverse complement strand
AGCATCGGCAGTAACAGCAACAATTCTATCCAACCCCTTTTTCAACGCCGGCTCCATACCTTCCAGCTGGCTAATTTGCCGATCAATACGTTTAGTGACTATGTCTATTTCCCCCAAAATCTGTGATGCCACCAAGTCATTAAGCATTTTGCACACCAAACAATTCATGAAAAACAGTATTCAGTTCGCGATCTAAGACCTTCACTGTGCCTTGGGCCCGAGTCAATGAAACGATCAACTCTCTCTCTTTTTCGTTTTCTAGGGGAGTCTCACGGAGTTTTTGACGGTAATCAGTGTCGTCACCCAGCATTTCGCTATAACTTCTCTTCACAACAGATAAGGCCTTAAACGCTGGTGTTTCGTGGACCACTGCTTTTTTATTTATTGTAAAAATTGGCGATTTTTTGTGAAAATTAAAGATAACTTTAGCTTCATCCTCAACGTCGGCGTCAGGTTCAAGTCGATTGAAAATTACATAGATTTTTTCAGGTGGGATCCCAAGGCCATTAAGGACTTGGATGGTTTTAATTGCCTCCCCCATTTCAGCTTGAGCGGCAGAGCGTGCGAGGACTGGTATTACAAACAGGTCAAAATCAAAGTGAGCACTATCCTGCTGCGACAGCGCCAGCATAAAGCTTTCAACATTCGATGCCCCAACATCAACGACTGCACTATTTACCTTCGAAAGCTCCTTCTGTAGTTTCTCCAAGTCTCTGCCTTTGAGTTTCAATTCCTCTGCATGGGTTAGGCCGGAGTCGTTGATTGTTTCCAATCTAAAGATCCGAGGATCTCTCATCCTCGGCAAGAACAAATTATTAGCGGTTGTAGATTTACCAACTTTGCCGGTGTAACTAACAAAACAGACTATTTTTTCCATTTAATACTCCTTTTTATTGATAATCAGTCAGATCAATTTCTTTCTTTGACAGCTCTTTAATTTCATCTGAACTTAATGTTTTATTGCCACTTTTTTCGTTTGCTAGCGCGGTTACTGTTTTAACCCTGCTATACGTTGGATCAGCTTGTGACAGGATATTTGGAGTTGTAACAACGACCTTTGCAATCTCTCTAGTCGCAACCTGATATGTTGCAGGAGGTTTTGCAGCTTCAGGAAGGGATTGATTTTGGAGAGCAGCAAGCGCCCGCTCTTTCAGAATTCTGGATCTTGCGTTTTTGAAGTTATTAACGTCAAAAAAGATTCCATTTTTCTGCAACTCTTCCACTATGACTTTGTTGCTTACACCTGCAGCCTTGGCAGCCTCTATTTCATCAAAGAGATCTCGCAGCTGAGCGGTTTTGTTGCGCCTGCTGCTTACAGACAGCTGGCGCAATGCCCCAACTAAATTCTCATTTTCTCTATTTGCATTCATTTGCTACCCCTTTTATTACTTTTTGGTGATGGGGCTATTATTTCTTTTATTTTGTTTTAATACAAAATACAATTAATCACTTAAAGTGCATGATAATATTATGTATATTTATTTATTTTTGTTTTATATAAAAGACAATGAGCAGACAAAAAGACAGCGAAGAAACAAAGAAATTAAAAATAAGAATGACCAAGCTTTTTGTAGAGGCAGTGGAGACTGGGGGGCGGAAGCAAGGACCAAAAGCACTTGAAGAAGCCTTTGCCATAGGTGGTGGGAGCGCTAGTGGAATAGTTTGGTGCGCATACCGCCGTGGGGCACGGTCAATGCCATTTCCTACACTTAAAAGTAAAATTCAAATGGCGGTAAATGCTGGCTACATCACAAAAGCCAAAGGATATTCACTTTTAAGTAAATTACCTCAACCAACTGAAGAAGAGGAATATACTTTTGACAGCCGCGAGCTTTTTATTTGCGACATAAGAGAAACAGTAAAACTGCTCCAAGAGCAGGTTCGGGCATATGTAAACATCATGCCTGAAAACCAATCGATTCTGAATGACACGATTAATCCGCTAGAAGAATGGGTTCAGATAGTAACCGCCAGCCAGCCTTCACCTGGAAAGTTAAATGAGCCTGAAGGATACAAACCAAAATGGTGGATTTAAAAATAGAGATTATAAAAAGATTAAAGAAGATTAGGCACTTATCCACAACCTAACAACCCATTGATAATATTAGACTTTCCGGCATACACCAGCGAAAAATCGAGGGAGGTACGACGGTAAAAAGAGGGAGGTACGACGGCATTTTGGAGGGAGCTACGACGGTATTTTGGAGGGAGCCGCGACGGTAAGTTATCCACATCATTATTTTTTAAGAAAGCGCTTTTGTGAGGCGCTGCTGCTCTTATCAACATGCAGCTTCTTATCAACTATTTTATAATCAAATCGTTTACCAAACCTTCTACTAACTTCAGACACCTCACCCAGGGCCTTCGATAAAGTGTCATTCTTAAAATCCTTTAATGACTTTGCCTCACTGCCACAAAGTGAATAGATTGTTTCTATCTCATACGGGAATGGAGCAACATGTGTTGAATAAAATCTGAAAAGCCACTTGGCCAATGGACTCTTTAACTTACTGCAAATATTAAAATCTATCTGTGTATATTGATCGTACTGAAAAAGGGAAATTATTCCAGGGTTGAAAACAATTTTCATCTTCCCTGTTAATTCATCTCGTTGCGCCTCGTTCACTAAACCACCTAGATAGCTATAACGTCCTTGCTTGATTTCAATAGCCGTAGCCCTAAGACGAGTGAGACATTTATATAGAATTTTTCGGTTATCGCCTGTATCTTCAAGGTCTAATAACTTTAATATTTCGTATGTAGATACATAACATATATTGCCGAGGTTCATTACCCTAACAATATGTAGCAATGCCTCCCATACATCTAGGTCACCTTGGTCAAGCTTCTGCCCTGTGTATTTAAGTTCGACACCAGCAAGCGATGCGACAATCTCACCATCTATATACCTTCTCTTTCCAGGTCGTATTGCAGCAAACAATGCTGATCTCAGTGCACCATTGGGCACAGCCCGCTGGTCATCCGACCAAAAAGGCAGTTTCAACTGTTGTAAAAGTTTTTCCTGCTCTCGCTGCTTAACTTTTGCATAAGTATTTTTAACAATTTGAACACCATTAGGTTGAGCATCTATCACTGCACACTCTCCCTATTTTTTCATTTTTAACAGCTTAGGTGGGCGGCCTTTTCTCACTGGCTCAGGCTCTGGTGCTACTGGCTTGGAAGTTGGGAGTGAATCGACATATGTTGCTAGATCTGAAATGTGAATAAACCGTCTGGACTCAACCAAACGAGTCGGAATAGGAAATTTACCCTCTGTCAGCCTGTTTCGCGCGGTCTGTGGCGCAATTCCAACAACTTCTGATGCGGCCGTCCACGGAATTAGGACCTGACCATTAAATCTGGCCAATAATATTTGGATAGTTGTGGTAATGTTTTGCATATCAATCAATATACCCACATATACCAAAACCAACTGTTTGAAAAGGGTTTTCAAACGTATGCAAACGGTAGAAGAATCACTCTAAAAAGAGTTAATTCAACTCCATAACTGTCTTATTAATCCAGCTTTTTTGCCAAATCTTCCGCACGCGGATGGTAGTACCTGGCAAGCATCCGCGCATCACTGTGACCAGTCATCTTCATTAGCTCATGCATTTCCAGCTTGTCTGCAAGCCTAGTTGTAGCCTCATGTCGCAAGTCATGGTATGTAAAGTCATCAAGAAATCCTTCAATGCGCATATCAGGCTCTACATCTGCCTCATATAAACGGATTGCCCGCTTAACCGCACGCCTGAAAGATTGAGTCAATGCCGAATAGGTAGTGTTAAACACTTTGCCACGCTTTATTTTTACCACCTTCTCATCGCCGTCATCTCTCTTAAGTATTTTGACGGCTCTTGTTGACAGCGGCACAGCTCGGGGCTTGCCATTCTTACTATCACGCAAGTATGCCACAGGCACTTTTAGGTCAATATCAGGCCACTCTAATTTAAACGGTTCCGCTTTTCGCATTCCAGTTTCAATTGCAAACAGCACAATATCAACCACAACTTTGTTTGATCGATCACCTGCAGAATTGTCTGTCAAAGCTCGTAGTAAATACTCTTCTTCTAAACTTGATAAACGACGGTCACGGCTATTCTGAACTTTAGGTTTGGCTATTTGCTTAACTGGATTGATGCAATTAATGCCCCAATCCTTAAGTGCAACTTCATACAAATGACTAATGACGCTTAACTCTTTATTGATCGTACTTGCAGACAATCCAAGTGCCGCCATTTCATCACGATACTTAGCACAATCAAATGGTTTAAATGTGGCAAATGTTTTACCGCTAATTTTTGTATTGGCAATAAGCCTTTTTATACGATTAGTCTCCTGGTACTTCCCCTTTTTATTAGGAGTAACTTCCTCTAAGTATTTTTCAAGGCCTTTGGCAATAGTCAGACTTTCAGCCTCACTCATGTCACTAAAGGTGCCACGATTCATCTGGGCTTCAATATCTTTAGCCCAATCTGCTGCGTCCTTTTTCCCAACAAAAGTTTTAGACTTTGGTGGGTAGCCTTTTTTGCGAACAATAGCCTGCCATAAACCTGATTCTGCCAATCTAATTGTGGCCATAATTTGATCTTAGTGTGATGGATTTGTGATGGAAAATGAATATACGTATAGTAATTCACGCTAAAACCACTGTCAAATATGGATTAATTACAATTAAGATAATAGGATTGAAAATCCGCGTGTCGCCAGTTCGATTCTGGCCCCGGCCACCAGAATTTAGAAAGCTCACAGAAATGTGGGCTTTTTTGTTTTCTAGGCGACCGTAGCCAAATCGTAACCATTAAAAACTGCGTCAAGTCGTGAAGCTGCATGCTCAAGATTGTCTGGCGCCACATGCGCATATCGCTCTACCATTGAAGCTGTCTTCCAACCACCCAATCTCTGAAGCTCATGTGTTGGCGTTCCAGCTTGCCTTTGCCAAGTTGCCCAAGTATGCCTTAAATCATGCCACCTAAAATCTTCAATTCCAGCACGTTTTAAAGCATTTTTCCAAGCCTTGGTGTTCGCAGCTACAAAAGGCCTTCCCAAATAAGTAAAAACCCTTTCAGGATGATTTCCTAATTGTTGCTGCAAAACCTCGATTGCTACATTGTTCAAAGGTATCGCTATTGGTTTGCGATTTTTAGATTCATTACCTTTAACCCAAGCATGCTTTAGATCAAGATTCACTTGCGCCCACTCCAGCTTAACAACGTTACTCAACCTTAAACCTGTTGTTAAAGCGAAAAGCACTGTTGATCGCTGATGCGATGGCAATTCATTTAACAAAACTTTTGCCTGTTCAATGGTCAACGAACGTTCACGAACATTACTTTCTTTAAAGAGCCTGATCTTTGGCGTTCTTTCAATCCACTCCCATTCTTGGCAAGCTCGAATAAGAATAGAGCGAATTAACGCCAAGTAACGATTAACCGTAGCCTTTGAAGCCTCCTTGAGTTTTTCAGATCTAATCTTATCAATACAATCTAAATTAACCTCTTCAAGCATTAAATCACCAAGAAATTTATCAAGCCATTTCAGCTTTGATACATCTTCGTGATGAGTTGCTTTGTCGGATGTCTCATTTAACCAGCGAATAACCGCTTCCTTCCAAGAGTGGCGTGTTTTAAGACCTAACCGCTCTTGCTCCCATAACTGCACTTTTAATTTGTCATGGAACTCTTGGGCTTCGGTTCTGTTTGAAGTCCCAGTGCCTCTTTGTACTTTCTGTCTACCGACAGTAATTTTGACCCACCAGAAGGAGGAGTCTTTGCGTTTGTAAAGTGACATAATGTTTCCTTTCGTTCACCTTCCAACGCTCGCGACTTATATTTTGCTCGTATGTGTTCAATCAAGTCAACCTCCAATAGAACCCATTCTTTGCCAATTTTGGCACCAGAGACTTCACCAGAATTAAGCATTTTAATGAGTGTCACTGGGTGTATTCTCAAGAAAAGTGCAGCGTCTTTAACTCCGAGAGTTTTCATTTTTTGGCTTTAGATTGATTTAAAGCATCCATACATATTTTCTTGATGTCATTAGGGCGCGGACTGGGAAAATCGTTTTTAGCAATTATCTGGAAAAGTTCTAATCTGAGACTTAAAGGCAAGTTAGCCTTATCTCGACTGTTGAAAGAATCAACAAAATGTTGCCCAATCACTTTTCTATATTCAAAATAAAATTGCTTGATCCAATATGCCAGCATATCCATTTTCTCTAGAGGATGCAGTTGCGCAATACTTTCTGGAACTTCGAATTCGACATCATTATCCGCACAATCAATCATCAGAGTTTCAATTTTATTCATAGACATTTTCCAAATCTCCTCGAGTTAAGAAATTTAATTTTAGTTATCTGAAAAAACTGAGTGATAAAAGATAACAACCAAATTGGCTATCTATAAATTACTAGTGTCGAGAATACAGCCGACCAAATAGCCTCGTCACTACCTTTAGCGGTAGTGACGAGGCTGAAAATCAGCCGACGAGGCCATTTATATCCGCCTCGATGGCGGAATAAATGGCCAATCCGATTTTTCAAGCTCAATACACAAAAGTGACAGTGCAGAGTGATGGGGTGTTGACAGAAAAACAAATTACTTTAAGATTGAACACAGGTAGAAATTATTTAATGCTTCTACATAAAATTTACCGTCGTTAAACGGCGATAGCGTTCTCAAAAACGCATTTCAAAATTTAGACTTCACGTCTAACCCAGATCAAAATTTAATTTTGATCAAACTCCCAAAATAAATCCGTCTAGAAAATCTGGTCAATATTGATTTATTGATGTGCATTAGTTTTTCTTAAAACCTTCTGCCTGTTCTAGTTGTGTTTTATCGATAGAAGCATTTCAAAAGGCACCTTGCCATTCACATCGCCTGAAAGCAGGCACAAGCACGCGCTCACCCGCGTCCCATCGAGACTGGGATATTTCTCGTCCAAATCCATCGTTTCTACAGAGACGACTTTGGAGCCAAGCACTCCTGATAGTTGGCACATGTAATTAGTTTCTAATCAGGACTCTAGGAATAAGCCCCTAGCGACTTTTACCATGTCAGCATGGATTCATAGTTTAGCTATGAATAGTCAGTAACACTTACCTACGGTTTTTAGCTTAATGATTATTACGATATTTGTGGGATTTATTGATGCGAGATTTGAATTATCAACTGAAGAAGCTCTGTGAACGCAATCGTGATGGAAGCCATTCAACTCAAGCGAATCGAGAACGACGATTAAGCCTAGTCGCTAATCAACTGCATGGATTGGGATTTAGAAATCTAAGAATTGAGAATCTGAAACCTAAGCATATCCACGCACTTGTGAATCACTGGCAACTTGAGAACTTAAGCACCGGGACGGTGAAAAACAGAATGAGTGATTTACGCTGGGTGGCTGAAAAGCTAAATATTAAGTCAGTCATCGCCAATGACAACTCACACTATAAAATTGAAAAACGTGTTTATGTGACGAATATTTCTAAAGCAACAGCTTTGGATTATGAGAAGTTAGACCTAATTGCAGACGAACATATTAAGTTGTCCTTAAAACTCCAGGCGCAGTTTGGTTTACGTCGTGAAGAGTCTATCAAATTCAATGTTTCCTGGGCTGATCGCGGCGATAGAATAGTTCTTAAAAGTAGTTGGACTAAGGGAGGTAAAGAGCGTGAAATACCAATCAGGAGCGAAGCTCAAAGACAGTTTTTAAAACAGATTAAAGACTTCACCAGAAATGAGAGCTTGATACCTAATACGCTTACCTACATACAACAATTGAAACGCTTTGAGGATCATACCGCCAAAGCGGGAATTCATAAAGTACATGGCTTTAGACATGCTTATGCACAACAACGATATCTAGAACTTACCACGCAGCTATCACCAGCAGCAGGTGGGAAAAGTTCTAAAGAATTAACCAAAGAAGAAAAAATTACTGATAGAGAGGCAAGGTTGATCATAAGTAAAGAGCTGGGACATGAGCGAGAGCAAGTCACAGCCATCTATTTAGGAAGATAAGTGATCTTCTCTATACCTTAATCATTCAGACCGGAGAAGTATGTAGCAAGTCCTGGTTACACACTTCGCATTAAGAAATCTCAAAACTTGCATGAAAAAACTTTTGTGCTAATTTGGAATTTTAAATACAAGGAAGAATGATGAGCCAAGCTCAATTAGTATTAATTTCAATCGCTCTATTGTCTTTGATCCTGATCCCAGGAGTTTTATTAATCAATTATTTCTTTAATTATGCTCCTAAAAAATCAGAAGAGATTTCTGAGTTAAGACTTGAAAAGACCAGACTGAAAATGAAGCTATTATTCCTCCTCAACGACTGGATAAACTCAAACAACTACAGCCTAGAGCAAGTAGTAATTAAATTATCAACCACTCACAAAATTGTGACTGAAATACTTAATCAACGTGTTGATAAATTTACAATAGATCAGCTAATTGATTTGGTTTTGCTGACTGGACAAGCTTTAGATATCACTACGAAAAATAACAATCAATAAGAAGGAAAGTTCGCATGCAAAAAATAAGTTTATCTAATACGGCCGGAAAAGTTTTCTGGGGTTCATTGTTGGGCTACTGCGCAGTGTTCTCAGGGTTCTATTACAACACTCAGTATTCACTCGGTAAGCTTGAGCATGAGATGCGCAATGGCAGTGTATTCGACGCTATTCGCCACACCGCTTGCGAGCAAACCAAAGGATGTAAGGATATGGACTACCTACCCTACTTAATTCTGAATGAGGCTACTGGGAAATATAAGGTACAAGTTATCGTGAAAGCTAAGGATGCTAAACAAGTAAACGATATTGCGTTAAATCAGCAGTTGGACGCACAACGTACAAACTTACCTTGGTATGTGAACAATAAGTTGGATTCGATTGAGGTAGCTATCGTGAATGGTAAACGAGTAATTGAACTACCTACCAAGCCTAGCTGGTATCAATCATTAATTTCAATGTTTGGATAATTAACATGAATAAATTTTCTATTAAAAGTTTAGTTGCAATGCCGCTAGCACTATTAGCCTTTGGCGTGCTGCCAGTGTTATTGCTACCGATTGGACAGTATCCAATTATCAACGCAATGGATTATGAGAAAGCTGATATTAACGGGTTAATTAACACAGGCTGGCCAATGTTTTTTGATGCGTACCACTTAGCTAACATTGAGTTAGTACTGTTATTGCCTGTGGCTTTCATTCTTTATTCATTATTCAAAGGCAAGAAGGCTTATCACGGCATTTGGGCACTGTTCTTGGTGATTGGTTTGGCTGTTAAAGCTTCCAATATGGATGCGACTAACATGACCTTACTTTTCATTATGGGCGCATTTGCATCTCTTAATGCTTGGGCATATTTGGAATACCACAATGAGACATTGGATGATTGGTTGCGTTACAAGTTTGGCCGTCATGCTATGGCACGTGCTTACTATGGCCCAAATACATATGACAACAATGGATCTAGCAACAACGGTGCAAGCGTTCAACCAGCAAATGTGCCGACCATTACATACAATGCATTAATTGCACGTAAAAACTTTAACAATGTCGTGGGCATGGATGAGTTCAAAGCTCGTTTATTGAAAGCCGGTAATGAAGTGCTATCTAATGATCCATCAAGTCCAAAACGTAACGGCATCCTGCTTACCGGTGATCCTGGTAACGGTAAAACAACAATGGCTGAGGCGTTAGCTGGTGAGTTAAAGTTACCTATCATCAATGTAGCGTTTGGCACATTTGCCAGCTCATGGGTTGGTCAAACTACTGAGCGCGTAATGAAGGTATTTGATGATGCTATCCAACAAGCGCCATGTGTGCTGTTCTTGGATGAAATTGAAGCGGTAATGATTGACCGTAGCAAAGTGACTAATGCTGATAGTGAAGGCCCGAAGACTGTATCTGCTATGTTGAAACGCCTTGAGGATATTCGTCGCAGTAAAGTAGTCGTGGTTGCTGCATCTAACTTCTTAGAGCGTTTAGATCCTGCCGCGATTCGTGAAGGCCGCTTTGATTACAAAATCGAAGTACCACCACCTGACTTTGCTGCACGTAAATTCTTACTGAATAACGGCTTGAAGTCTGTTGCATCTAAAGTTGATGCGAACGGTTTAGAGCGTGCTGCTAAGCGTTGGGAAGGCTTTGCCGTGTCACGTATTAACGCGATTGCCACAGAAACATTAGACCAACTCAAAGAAGGTAAGATTGATACTGTTGGCTTTGATGAGCTAGCAGGCGCATTACGTCGATTAAACGCTTCTATGGGCGATAAAATTCCTGAAGATGCTTTGAATATCGAACAGTTAATCTTGGCACCAGAGATGCGTAGCAGAATGACAAAATTGGCTGTGCGTATGGTGAACATTGATGAAATTGAAGAAATGGGCGGTAGCGTACCTTCAGGCGTATTGTTTCATGGCCCTGCCGGTACAGGTAAGACGATTGCTGCGATGGCGTTAGCCAAAGAATCTAAATGGGCATTCTTGAAAACAAGCGGTCATGACTTGCTTCATAGTCCAGACAAGATTGATACATTGATTAAACGTGCAAAAGATGTACGCCCTTGTATCGTGTTTATTGATGAGGCTGATGATGTATTAGCAGACCGTCGCAACTCTATCTTGTCAAAAGATGTGACCAACAAGCTCTTGACGATTATGGACGGTGCTGATGGCAGAACAAAAGACATTTTGTTTATTGCTGCGACTAATGAGCCAGACTTAATTGATGCGGCAATGTTACGTGGTGGTCGCTTTACGGAGAAAGTAGCTTTTGATGTGCCGGATGAAGATTCATTGCATGGCTACGTGACCAAGTGGATTGGTAAAACCAAGGCTAAATTAGGCGCAGACTTTACTGCAGAGGCGATTGTTGAACTATTGAACGGTGAGTCTTTGGCCAACGTAGGCGAAATTATGCAATCTGCGGTCAATGAAGCGATTTCAACTGGTGAAAACAAGAGATTCCGGGTCACGCTTGCGCATGTTCGCCAAGCGATTAAATTGATTAAAGGGGAATAATATGTTTTGGTTAAAAACGCTCCTTGCGTATCCGCTTATGGCCTTAGTTTTTTATGTGACATCGGGGAAAACTTTAGCATCGCTCATATTGTGTATTGGTATGTTAGCTTTGATCAAACTATCAAATTTTCTGATCAGCGAAATTACTAACGCGTAGACGCTACGCCTAATAAAGAAACACCGCCCCTTCTAAGGAAAATTAAAACCAAGTGTTTTTTTAAGGCTGCTAATGATTGCATTGCGTGATACACGCTAAGTGAAAATGCCTTTTAAAAATAAAAAGTTCACTGTGATTAATGGCAGTAATCACGGCTTTGAGAAGCAATTGGCAGCGGCATTTTTTGGTGAAACGCAGTGGAGGTTTTAAGTCTGGTAAGTAATTAGAGGAAACGAAGATAACCATCCCAGCTTTAGTTTTCGATACATCCAAAATCAATAACTAAAACTCTCGCTAAAATTGACATATAAATGATATCTGGATAATGAGCTGTGTAAATCAACTCATTTAAGGAAGTAAATATGATTATGCAAGACGTTAGTTGTAAAGACACAAGAAGCACTAAAGCAATGCTAAAAGGACGAGGAGATGGCCGTGAGTTTAGTTGGCTTGCTTTCGAAAAACTTCACTCTAACTTAACACTAGAGGATTTATTCGACGCATTTACCAAAGCAGTACGCTATGGACGCCTTCCATCAAATGCCATCTTTATAAAACCACCATTCAGAAAAGCTTACCTCTTTATTATGCTGTTAGTTGCTGTACTAATTTGATACGACCCTCACAACAAGCCTAATAACTAAAATTTTAGAAGAGAATGGGCAGATCTTACTGCCTTAAGTTCCGCTCATTCCAATGCATATATTTAGTTTGGCCTCACTCCATTCTGGTCAACTTTAAATGCGCGTAGGTAAGCATATTGATTGCTATATAGGGATAAGTAACTCAAGCACAAAAGCTGAACTAAACTGATAAAACATAACACAGGAATTCTGTTGTTATTTAGAATCGATCCAATCCTCCAAATAAGTATTATGAACATTCCAAAAGTTGAGAGGGAATAAAATGGATGATTTGATAAAAATTGATGCAGTTTCTCTAGGGATGTTGAGCGGCGAAACAGTTCTTGACCTAGGTGAGTATGTTAATAGCTTGGGGCTTAACTTTAAAGCTAACGTTCTTTGGCAAATATTAGAGCAAGCCGAAAGACAATTCTACGATACCTTAGCCGAGATGTTTATTGAAGCGTCAAGTCTTGAAAATAGACAGAATCTTCTTTTAAAAAACAGGGTGAGAAAATTTGCTAAAAAATATAAAGAAACTACGAGCCTTACTATTCCGAACATATCTAGATTAGAAATAGCATGCCAAGAAAAACTTCAAATCAAAACTAGGTCAATGACAATTTGGCTTTAACAATAAACCACTACCGTATTGTTGCCACTATTCGGCCCCATCAT
>Ga0208118_100183_pt1 | contig 12770 bp, 9 predicted proteins | sample LakWasMet34_HOW6_2_FD_183876 | JGI IMG/M metagenome (GOLD analysis project Ga0208118, IMG submission 183876) | Freshwater sediment methanotrophic microbial communities from Lake Washington under simulated oxygen tension - Sediment Metagenome... | ecosystem: Environmental > Aquatic > Freshwater >... | reverse complement strand
GTAGTAACCTTCTTTTAATGCATCGTATAGGTTAGCTGCACTATGAATCTCACCATCATACTCAATCTCGTCGTTACCTTTAGCTTCAATCTCGGTGCCGTCTTCTAAGGTAAATTTGTAAGTGGTGTTTTCTAAGTCTTTTTCTGTTACCAATACACCTTGGAACGCTTCAGGGTTGAATCTGAAAGTTGTGCAGCCTTTTAGGCCTTTATCGTAGGCGTATAGATAGATGTTTTTGAAGTCTTCAAAATCATAATCGGTAGGCACGTTAATGGTTTTTGAAATTGAGCTATCAATCCATTTTTGTGAAGCCGCTTGAATATCCACGTGCGCTTTGGCCATGATGGTTGAAGAATCCAGGAAGTAATCCGGTAACTGCTCTTCTGGTTTGTCGCTGAATGGCATCGCATTTGGGTTAATCAGCTCACGGTACGCTAATAACTCATAAGAGAATACGTCTACTTTCTCTTTTGATTTTTTACCTTCACGAATCACGTTACGTGCATAGTGGTGCGCGAATGATGGCTCAATACCGTTACTTGCATTGTTAGCTAGTGATAGTGAGATAGTGCCAGTTGGCGCGATAGAGCTATGGTGTGTGAAGCGTGCGCCTTTAGTAGCGATTTGGTTGCGTAAGCCTTCTGGGAACTGCTGCATGTAGCGGCTGTATTTACCCAGCAATACTTTACCTGCGATTTTTTGGCCAACTTTAATGCCGTCTGCTGCCATTTCCGGGCGTTTTGCTAGCATATCTGCCGTGACTTCAAATTTTTCGTCCATGATAGGCGCTGCGCCTTTTTCTTCAGCCAACTGCACGCCTACGCTCCAGCCTTCTTCTGCCATCACGCGCGTGACTTCTTCAGTAAACTTGATAGAGTCTTCCTCACCGTATTTCATTTTCATCATGGTGAGGCTAGAACCTAAACCTAGGTAGCCCATGCCATGGCGGCGTTTACGCATGATTTCATCGCGTTGTTGTTGCAGTGGCAAGCCGTTGATTTCAACCACGTTGTCTAGCATACGGGTGAAAATTGCCACCACTTCGCGGTATTCTTTCCAGTCGAAGTAAGCTTCATCGGTGAATGGTTTTTTCACAAAACGAGTCAGGTTAACTGAGCCTAGCAAGCATGCGCCATAAGGTGGCAATGGTTGCTCGCCGCATGGGTTGGTAGCGCGGATGTTTTCGCAGAACCAGTTGTTGTTCATTTCATTGACGCGGTCGATCAAAATAAAGCCTGGCTCAGCAAAGTCGTAAGTTGAGGACATGATCACATCCCACAAACGGCGTGCTTTAATAGTTTTGTACACGCGGCAAGCTACTTTACCAGCATCTACGCCATCGGTTTTAGTCAGGTATTTGCCTTTGATTGGCCACTCGCGCCATACCACTTGCGACTCATCATTAACATTCAGGTTGTCGATGATGGATTCTTTTTCTGTTACTGGGAATGCCAGTTTCCATTCAGCGTCCGCTTTTACTGCTTCCATGAACTCTTTGGTGATGAGGCATGACAAATTGAATTGGCGTAAACGGCCATTTTCACGCTTGGCTTTGATAAAGTCAGTCACATCTGGGTGTGAGATATCAAACGTTGCCATTTGCGCGCCACGACGGCCACCCGCAGAAGATACGGTGAAGCACATTTTGTCGTAGATATCCATGAAAGATAGCGGGCCGCTCGTGTAAGCACCAGCACCAGCCACAAACGCACCTTTTGGACGCAAGGTTGAGAACTCGTAACCAATACCGCAACCTGCTTTAAGGGTTAAACCTGCTTCGTGCACTTTGCCTAAAATATCATCCATACTGTCTGAGATAACGCCAGAAACAGTACAGTTAATGGTAGAGGTGGCTGGCTTATGCTCTAGCGCACCGGCGTTAGAGGTAATACGGCCAGCAGGGATAGCGCCGCGGCGCAATGCCCATAGAAACTTCTCATGCCACTCAGCGCGTTTTTCTTCTGTGGTTTCTACATCGGCTAAAGCACGCGCTACGCGTAGATAAGAGGCATCCATGTCAGCATCAACATTTTCGCCCTGCTTAGATTTCAAACGATATTTTTTATCCCAAATATCCAGTGAAACAGGTTGCACCGGAATTTCTTTTTCAACATCTGTACCTGAATCGGTATTTGAATTCTTCGCAGTATCTACAGCTTTTAGCATTATTTAACCCTCTTTTTAGTAGACTTAAATCAACGATAAAACAATGAGATAAGTCTGTATTATTTAACGGCAACGTAGTTGAAGATGGTAAGCACACACTAACTTTTTCACACCACCACAACTAGGCATTAACCACTATATATTGTGTTTTTTTAGTAATTTAATCATTCTGTAGTGGTAGGTCAAGCGGTTTTTCTATAAATATTTTTATCTAAAAGTGCAAATTCCGCTTGCCAAATTTCAAGGCCGCACTGGCGCTGGCTTGGGGCAAATCAGCTAATTAAATATGAACAGATGCACTTAAAAAACCATATGAAAAAATTTATGCGAAAATACAACAACTCAATATTGCACCTGCCCAACACCAATAAAAAAATGACGCGCAACCTCTATACCTGCCTGCTTTATCTATTGCTGCCGTTTACGCCGCTCAAATTACTGTGGCGCGGTAGAAAGCAGCCCGAGTACTTACAGCATTGGCGTGAACGTTATGGCTTTTATCAAACGCCGGTGCAAAAGCCTGTGATTTGGCTGCATTGTGTTTCGGTTGGCGAAACACGTGCCGCCGAGCCGCTGATCAAAGCCTTATTAAGCCAATATCCAACGCACCAATTATTACTGACACACACCACACCCACTGGCCGTGCTACCAGCGAGCAGCTTTTTGGGGATAGTGTGAGCCGGGTTTATTTACCCTACGATGTGCCGTTTGCCGTTGCACGCTTTTTACAGCACTTTAAACCGGTAGTAGGTGCGCTGATGGAAACCGAACTATGGTTTAACCTGATTGCAGGCTGCAAACAACGCGACATTTCAGTGCTACTAGTCAATGCCAGACTTTCAGAAAAATCTGCCGCAGGCTATGCCAAATTAGGCCAGGTATTACACCAAGGCTTACAAAACCTGAGCGCGATTGCCGCTCAGACCAGCGCTGATGCCGGCCGTCTGCAAAGCTTGGGCGCTGCCGAGGTGAGCATTACCGGCAATATCAAGTTTGATGTTGCACCGCACGCCACGGCACACAACTTAGGCGCCCAGTTACGCCAGCTATTAGGCGCAGCACGCCCAGTATTTTTAGCCGCCAGCACGCGCGATGGCGAAGAAAGCCTGATTATGGATGCAGTGAGCCTTGCCAACATCCCCAACCTACTCACCATTATTGTGCCTAGGCACCCGCAGCGCTTTGATGCAGTGGCCGAGCTATTAAAAAAATCCAACCACGCATATATGCGCCGCTCTATGCTAGACGGCGCAGCCGTACCCAACGCGGTTGATTACCTGTTAGGTGACTCCATGGGGGAAATGTTCACTTATTACGCCAGCTGTGATGTGGCTTTTATCGGCGGCAGTTTACTGCCGCTAGGCGGGCAAAACTTGATTGAAGCCTGCAGCATGGGCAAACCCGTGCTGGTAGGGCCGCATACATTTAATTTTGAAGAAGCAACCAAGATGGCGATAGCTGCCGGCGCGGCCAATCGGGTGCAAAACGCAGAAGAACTAAGCCAAAAGCTACAGCAATTATTTGCACACAGTCAGCAAAGGCAAGCCATGTGCGATGCCAGCCTGCAATTTAGCGAACAAAATCGTGGCGCCACGCAAAAAACCTTAACCGTGTTGCAGGCTTATATTGCTGCCTAGACTAGCCACCTCTATTGTTTAGTAAACAAAGGTGCAGTTAGCGAATCAGCTTGCTGATTGCCTTAAAGGCATCGCCCTGCGCTACCCCTAGCCACTCAAACACTAAAGACTCGGTATTGGTAATGATACAGCCAGCGCTGCGCATACGCGCGATTGCATTGGCTTTATTGGCTAGGTTGCGCGAGATGATGGCGTCTTCCACCACAAAAACCTGCTTGCCTATGGCGATTAAATCTAACGCAGTTTGCAGTACGCAAATATGCGCCTCCATGCCCGCCAGCGCCACCTGCGCATGATCACGCGTTAATTGGCGGCTAAATTTAGGTTCAGCCAAACAAGAGAAGCTTACTTTCTCAACCGCATGAAGATGCGGGCTAACGGCAGACAGCTCAGGCACGGTATGGCCCAAACCTTGGGGATATTGTTCAGTAATAATCGCGGCCACGTTGAGCATATTGGCAGCTTGCAGCAAGATACCGCAATTTTTAAGCACGGCCTGCATATCGTTAGCAGCCATGACTGCGGCTAACTTGGTTTGCACGTCCACCACAACCAGCTGGCTTAACGCAACGTCCGCCTTGTACTGAACGCTCATATCAATGTGCTCCCACTGCCACCAACTGCTGGTTTATATCCGCTAAATCCACCTCGGCCACTACGCCAGAAGTTGCTTTCAGGCGGATGATATTCACCAAATAGCTATAGCGCGCCTGTAACAAATCACGCTTGGCGCTAAACAATTGCTGCTGCGCATTCAGCACATCGACACTGGTACGCACACCCACCTCATAGCCTAACTTGGTAGAATCGACTTGGCTTTGGCTGGACACTAGCGCCTGCTCATAGGCTTTTACCTGCGCAATACTAGAGCTTAAATTAAGGTAAGCGCGCTGTGTTTCCAGCTCGGCACTGCGGCGTGCAATTTGCACATCATCTTGTGCTTTTTGCTGATTGAGCACGGCCTGGCGCACACGTGAACTCACCGCACCACCTTGATACAGCGGGATTTGTAGCTGCAAGCCGACGACCGCGGTTTTGAGCTCACTGCCGATACCGTTCGCGCTACCATTGGAATAATTGTTGTTATAGTTCGCCACTGCATCCAAGGTAGGTAAATGGCCTGCGTTCAAACGCTCTACTTCTTGCCCTGCCAGCGCTAACGCATCCTGCTGAATCTGCAGGTTTAAATTGTTTTGGCTGGCAACCTCTAACCACTTATCCACACCTTGCGTCAGGCTCGTGGTCGCCATATCTGCTTTAACAGTCGCTAGCCGCTGCGCATATTGCCCGGTAATGGCCTGCACCGCACGCTGTGCAATCTGGTGCTCATTCACCGCCGCAATCTCTTGCGCAAACACTAAGTCATAACGCGCTTGTGCCTCGTTCACATCGGTAATGGTGGCGGTACCTACCTCAAAATTAGCCTTGGCCTGCTCTAGCTGGCTGAGTATGGCGGCCTTTTGCGCAATGATTAAGTCTATTTTGTCTTGCGCCAGCAATACGTCAAAGTAGGCCTGCGTTACGCGCAAAATCAAATCTTGCTTACTTAGATTCAGCTGCTTATCTGCCTGACTTACTTTCACCTTGCTTTGGTCAATTTGCACCAAGCTATCTTTACGATAAATCGGCTGGCGCGCCTCTATGCCATAGCTATAGCCTTCATAGTTGGTACGCCCTTGCACTCGAAACGGGCTGGCGCCGGATAAGTATTTAAGATCAGACTGCGTGGCGGTAGCGGCTGCATTTAAATTAACCGCGGGGCGATACAGAGCCTTAGCTTGCTCTATACTTTCTTGCGCCGCCTGATTGGCGCTCAAAGCCGAGGCCAGCGTGGGGTCGTTTGCCAATGCTTGCTGATAAACCTCTATCAATGAATAAGCTTTGTCATCCGCATGGGCACAACTCGCCCATACTGACCACAATACCATGCACTGAATAAAGGCTTTAAGCATAGAGATAACGTGCTGAATATATTAGTAATTAAAAAGCAAACTTGCTGGCCTGTGGCGCATTTTCCAACACTGGCAAGCAGGTTTCAAAAATCGTTTCATGGCGGAATGAAGTTTCGCTCACACGCTCGGTCACGGTCGCTTCCATAATTGGCGACTCACCCACTACAGCAAATAAACGACCGCCAACATTGAGCATTTTTTCTGCCGCCAACGGACGCAACGGCAAGGAGCCAGCAAACACGATCACATCATACGGTGCGGCAGCTGCAAAGCCATTTACACCATCGGCTACATATAAAGTCGTGTTATGGATGCCCTGCGCCTGCAAACGATATTGCGCTGCATTAGATAGCGTTGGATAAATTTCAACCGCATGTACATGCTGCGCCAAAGTAGCCAGCAACGCAGCCAGATAGCCGCTACCGGTACCCACTAGCAATACTTTATCGGTCTTTTTAATATTTAGCGCCTGCAGAATGCGTCCTTCCAACTTAGGTGACAGCATGGTTTGGCCTTCACCGATAGGCAGCTCCACATCTGCAAAGGCTAAGCCCACTTGAGATTCTGCAACAAATTTTTCACGCGGCACTGCATCTAGCACCGCCAGCACAACAGGGTCTAATACTTCCCAAGTGCGAATCTGCTGCTCAATCATGTTAAATCTAGCTTCACCGATGTTGAACTGAGCGCTTTCTACCGTTTTTGCTGTCTGTGTCATATTGATTACTCTAAATGGGGGTTTATTTAATGTTAATTATAGCGCAAGTGCTTATTGGCTAAGGTACTTTTACGCGCATGCCTGCGCGCTAGCTAATGCCGTACTGGCTCAGCTTGTACCACAAGGAGCGTTCGCTGATTTCCAGTAATTTTGCGGCCTTACTTTTGTTGCCATTAGTCTGCGCCAGTGCCTTGGCAATGAGTTGCCGCTCTAACTGCTCCACCGCATTCGGTAAGCACAGCGGATTTTGCGGCGCTTCGGCAGTATCTGCATTATGGCCTAAGGCAGTGGCATCGATGAACTCACCATTACTATTCAGCATTTCTGCTGGCAGATGCTGCGGCTGTATCTGTTGATTACCACTGATGATAGCTGCGCGCTCCAGTACATTCTCCAGTTCGCGCACATTGCCTGGCCAGTCGTATTGCATCAGCACCTGCACTGCCTGCGCTGAAATATCTACGCGACGTTTAGCTAAAAAGTGAGTGGCCAACAACTCGATATCAGACTTACGCGCCTTCAAGGCAGGCAAATCAATACGGAAAACGTTCAAGCGGTAATATAAATCTTCGCGTAGCTTGCCGTCTTTAATCGCATCACGCGGGTTGCGATTGGTGGCCGCCACTACGCGAATATCCACAGCAATCGGGCGATTACCGCCCAAGCGCTCGATCACGTTTTCTTGCAGTGCACGCAGCAGTTTGGCCTGCAGCTGCATCGGCATTTCCGTTACCTCGTCTAGAAATAAGGTACCGCCATCGGCTAGCTCAAACTTACCGATACGCTCTTTCACAGCGCCGGTAAACGCGCCTTTTTCGTGCCCAAATAACTCGGACTCCAGCATTTCGTGGGGAATTGCCGCACAGTTCACCGCCACAAACAATGCATTATTGCGCGGAGAGGCGGCATGAATGGCGCGCGCCACTAGCTCCTTACCGGTACCGGTCTCACCCGCTACCAGCACGGTTGCTTTTTCAGGCGCTACTTGGCGGATAGACTCCGCCAAATGCTGCATCGCTGGGCTATTGCCGATTAAACCAGTCGTGTCAGCTTTATCTTCACGCAGGAATCTGTTTTCTACCACCAAACGTGAGAATGACAACGCACGCTTAATCGCCAGCTCTAGTTCGGCTAAATCAAACGGACGCAGAATGTAATCGGATGCGCCATTTTTCATGGCATCGATTGCAGAGCCAATCTCGCCTTGTGCCGTCACAATAATCACCGGCAGCTCAGTATCGGTCTTGCGTACCTCTTTCAGCAGCTGCAAGCCATCCATGCGCGGCATATGTAAATCGGTAACCACACAGTCCACCTGTTGCGCATTAATCACCTCCAGCGCCTCGCGCCCGTCTCTGGCGGTTAGTGGCTGATAACCTGCTTGACGCAGGCTAATCTCCAGCAAACGCAACATGCTGGGCTCATCATCTACGGCTAATATGTATTTGGTGCTGTCTGACATAATCTCACTTTACTGTCTTTACTATAACTGGCCTTACTCTGGCACTGCTTCATTGAGCAGCTGTCGCTTCGGGAGTTCAATTCTAAAATCTGCGCCACTGCTGGCGAGGGTACTTTTCTCTACCGTGAGCGCACCAAAGTGAGCAGTTACTATCTGCTTGGATACTGCCAAACCTAAACCAATGCCGCCAGGGCGCTGCGTAAAGAATGGGTCAAATATCTGCTCTTTCTGCGCCTCGGTCACCCCAGCCCCGTTATCTGCCACACTAATAATGACATGATCTGGCGCATCCGCGATAGAGGCCACCACTTGGCCGCCTGCAGGTAGCACCTGAATCGCATTCAACAGCAAATTGAGCAGAACCTGTGTCATCTGCTCGGCATCACACTCCACAAGCACACGGCTCTGCGCCTCGTCGGCAGAAGGCTTAGGTAACACCACAGCCAGGTTAACATCCTTTTTATTCGCCTGCATACGCAGCATGGCCACTGCGTGTTCTAGCATAGGCACCATGTCATGCACAGCAAACTCAGGTTGGCGTGGACGCGCAGAATCTACCAGCGTAGATACCAATTTATTCAACCGCTCTGTTTCCATCTGAATAAACGCTACCACCTCTTGTCCTTCCGGGCTGAGGTTTTTTTCACGCGCCAGCACTTGTGCCGATGAGCGCAATATACCCAGCGGCGTTCTGATCTCATGGCTCATGGCCGCCGCCATTTCACCTGCCACCGCTAGCTTGGCGGCACGTGTCAGGTTTTCTTTAGACAAAGTCAAATCATCCATCATTTTGTTAAATGCTCTGGACAATGCGCGCACCTCTGCCGGCCCACCCACTGTGGGTGGCGCCCCATTGGTAGCACGCATAAAGTGATTAGCGTAATCCGTAAGCCTAGCCAAAGGCCGAGTAATGCGCGCCGACAATGGCGCAGCAAAAGTGGCAGCTAGCAAGCCGGTAATAATCAAGAGCAGTATAAACATGTAGCCCATGCGGTGCACAGGCGCCATCACCACAGAACGATATTGCGCAATTGACACTATCCAATTAAATATCGGGGGCTCGGCGGTAGGCTGTAAAACAGAGTCGACAGAAATGTCATGGGCCGCTACGATTTTTTTCCAGTGCTGCGTTTCTGCCAACACCCTTGTTTCTGGCTGCGCGTCATCCAGATTAATCAAGGCCGCCCCACTACCCTGATTGGTTGTGCTTTCTAGAATTTTAGTCACTGCACTCCAATCAAAAATCACCCATAAGGTACCTACTTTATGCTGATTTTCATCCAAGATGTCGCTGGACATCGGCAATTGCTGCTGATTGAGCTGATACAAACGTACCGTGCGATTGGCAAATGAAATCTGCAACCATAGTGGCGCAGCGTGATCAGGCTTGCCTATATCCGCTGGCTGACTGGAAGCAACGATCACATTGTGATTATTCACGACGTATAAAGATCGGTAAACGCCGTGGTAGCTCACTTTAAGCTCATTGAGAAAGTTAGATAAGCGCTTATCAAAGTCACCGATGACCACTTCATCCATCACCTCCAAGTGGCTCCAAGAAGCAAGGTTCTGCAAACGCTCAAACATCAGGTTATCTACCTGACGCGATGCTGCGTTAGCCCGTGTTTGCATATCGCGGGCGATTTCTTCTCGCAATACGGTACGCGCTTCGTAAAATGTAAGCAATGTCACGATTAGCATCGGTAGCAATGCTGTCATCAAGAAACCCAACAATAGCAATTTCTTGACTGACATTGATTTTACAAATGATAGATTCAAAGTAGTGAGCCTGTGCTTAAGCACCTATATTTAACTGCGTGTGTTTAACTGCTTGTATTGACAGCATAGTTAATTGCGGCCTTGCTTAGCGTGTTGCCATGCTAGCCACGGTTATCGCATATAATCCGCTTATGCTTTTAATTTCAAAAATTATCGCTGATTTTAGCGCCTGGAGCATCCATGCCGCTCATCAATAAACTTCGTATCGGTAAATTCCGTACCGGCAGTGTAGCCCTGCTATTGCTGCTGTGCAACCTTGCCTATGCAGAGGCGCCAGCTACCCCCACAACCAGCTTACTGGATGGCTTTAGGCTGGGCGGCTACGGCAGCGCTGGTATTGCGGTACCGCGTACCGCAGAAACCACCGCCGCCATTAATGAAATCAGCCTAATTTTGACTTGGGAGAGCGAAAGCCGCTTCAGGTTTTTTAGCGAACTAGAGTTAGAAAAGCCGCTTACCTGGGATGATGATAACAAGCTACACAGCAAACAAAGCAATATTGATTTAGAGCGCTTTTACCTAGATTACAACCTATCAGACAACATCAATCTACGCGGCGGACGCTTTCTCACTCCCACTGGCCGTTGGAACCAGCTACACGCCTCACCGCTGGTTTGGACCAGTTCACGCCCCATGGCAACCAGCAGGCTGTTTCCAACCGCCATCAACGGCATCATGAGCTACGGCGCCATACCGCTGAGTACCAGCGCGCTGGAGTACTCGGTGTACATAGAAACACTAAAAGACCAAGATATAAGCCACGACGAATTAAATTTCAAAAATACTAAAGGTGCGCGCATTGCGTTTGGCCAGCAGGCGAATATAGGCATTAACATCATGTCGTTCGAAGAAAAGAATACCACTAGCACTCGTTACCACATGCTAGGGCTAGACTTCATCACCCATTACCGCGACATTGAAATATTGGGCGAGGCATTTCAGCGCTGGGATACACATAACAGCAACAGTGGCTATGGCGCTTATCTGCAAACCGCTATCCCATTACCCGTCGGCACCAACTGGTATGGCATTACACGTATTGAAACCTTTCAGCGTCCTGACGAAGGTCATCAGCAACGCTGGCTGCTTGGCGCCACTTGGCGCGTTAAGCCCACTCAGTTATTGAAACTAGAGTTTACCGGTGGCAGTAACGACCAGCCTGAGTCACCACGCGGCTTTTTAGCTTCATTTGCGGTGTTGTTCTAATGCGCTTGCTGCTTGCCCTCTTGCTAGCAACAAGCAGCCTGTGCCTGACTATGGCTAGCTATGCCGCAGATAAAACCGTGATTGCGGTGATTGTAGCGAACGATAATCCAATCAAAAGTATTGCGGTGGGCGAGCTCAAACTCATTTATTGGCGCAAAAAAACTTACTGGTCACATGGCCAACGCATACACCCGATTAACCTGCCACCTGACAACCCAGTGAGGCTGCACTTCTCTACCAGTATCTTAGGCAGCTTGCCCAACACACAAAGCGACTACTGGAATGGCTTATATTTCCATGGCGTGTCACCGCCTCATGTGCTGTATTCGGACGAAGCCGCCATTCGTTACGTGCAGGAAACCGCTGGCAGCATTGCCTACGTGGATGCCTGCAAACTGGATACCCGCGTTAAAGCCGTGCTGTGGATACTGCCTAATGGTGACACCAGCACCGATGCTGCCGCCATTAAATGCAATTAGGCAATGCCATCACATGGCGCCTATCTAGATTGTATCTACCCACACCCTACTTATCTCGCATCTATCCACAACATATCTATCCGTAGCACTCTATCCGCAAGCTAAGCTAGGTCAGTCACTGCAGTGAGCAATCGTCGCATGCTCGCTAGAAAATACGCCTCCAAGCGGCACCAATCCAGCAACAAAATGTCGAAGAAGCAATAGAGCTACGATAAGACTAGCATTGTTAAGCTATTGTTATTAAATGGTTATCAAGTTTATTCACCATCGGTGCAATATTTACATGCTGTCAATCTTTAAATCCTAAAGTTACATACCATTTTTGCATGCAGCTTGATGTATTAACCGGCATAAATTAAGTATCAGTATGCAATAAAAACAAGGCATCAGCAGCTCAGGATAACTCGTAACCATATGATTATTAAATATATATTTACATGTCAACCAACACATATTGGTAATAGCACTTCATCACAGCCATGCCTAGGCACATTACTTGCGTGAAGTTAACCACGTGTAGCAGTGATCAGTTTAGAAATAATCTATGATGAATTGAAAGTGAACGACAACATGCTGAGCCTAAGTTTGAATGTAAGCCCATTATTTTTTAATGCAGAAGCTGCGTATAAAACTCGCCCTTTTGCAGCAGCCAAGCGCCACCTTGCCAGCGATATCAAAGCGGCCTGCGTTGAGGTAGACGCACCAGACCGCAGAGAGGTGGAGCAGTTTATTCATGATGTATTTGCGCACACCTACGGCGCTGACATCCAACACTTTATGCCGCAGCTCATTAGCCTGCGCGGCGAGAATAATCAGTTAGTCGCGGCATTTGGCATGCGCAAAGCTGATGCAGAACCCTTGTTTCTAGAGCACTATCTGGATGCGCCGATTGAAACCATGCTCTCTAACCGCTTTAACCGTGTTATCACCCGCCAGCAAATTACCGAGATTGGTAATTTAGCCGTATCCAACCCGCGTAATGCCGGCGTGTTAATCGCACATGTCATCCAATACAGCTTAGACAATAACGTTGAATGGTGTGTAGCCACCGCCCACCACAGCCTGCAAAATGGGCTGATCAAAGGTGGGCGCGATGTTTATGCGTTACAAAGTGCCGAAAAATCGCGCCTCACGCCTGCCGAGCAAACTACTTGGGGGCGCTATTACGATAACTCACCACAAGTAGTGGCAGTGAGAGGGATAGCCCAGCTATAAATGCTATGCGAGTAGATAAAATTAACGCTGCTATCGCAACACATGCCGGCCACAATGGCAATAAAATCGCTCTGCGCGGCGCGAACAGCCAGCTCAGCTATGCCGAATTGCAAGCCGAGATTCAAGCACAGCAACGCATGTGGTGTGAGCTAAAC
>Ga0208118_100180_pt1 | contig 13043 bp, 11 predicted proteins | sample LakWasMet34_HOW6_2_FD_183876 | JGI IMG/M metagenome (GOLD analysis project Ga0208118, IMG submission 183876) | Freshwater sediment methanotrophic microbial communities from Lake Washington under simulated oxygen tension - Sediment Metagenome... | ecosystem: Environmental > Aquatic > Freshwater >... | reverse complement strand
TTGCCTGTACTTTTCTTGGCGCAAACTGCACATGCAGATGGCATGGATAGCGTAAAGGCGTTCTATGAGAAAACGCAGGCGGTACGTGCCAACTTTCATCAAGTAGTCACCGATAAACAAGGGCGTAAAGTGCAAGAGGTACAAGGCACTATGCAGCTCAAACGCCCTAATAAGTTTAGATGGGATTACAACAAGCCATATGAGCAGCAAATCATTAGTGATGGTAAGCAGGTGTGGCTGTATGACACCGAGCTAGCTCAGGTGACTGTGCGTGATATTGGCAAGGCACTGGGTTCTAGCCCTGCAGCATTGCTGGCTGGTGGTAAAGCCATAGAAGAGACTTTTACGTTGGCTAATGCAGGCAATCGTGATAATTTAAATTGGGTGAGTGCGCATCCTAAGGATAAAGAGTCAGGTTTTGAAAAGATATTGCTGGGTTTCAAAGATAACCAGATTCAAGAAATGGCGTTGTTAGATAGTTTTGGGCACTACACTAAAATTGTATTTAACAGCGTAGAGGTAAACCCTAAGCTGGATGAAAAGTCATTTTTATTCAAGCCACCAAAAGGTGTGGATGTGGTGGGCGAGTAACAAGTGGCGAAAGATACCTATTTATTTTGAACAGTCTATTTGAACCCAACACTCCACAAGCACCACTCGCTGAGCGATTACGCCCTAAGGCGTTAGACGAGGTCGTCGGCCAGTCGCATCTGCTAGGCGTGGGCAAGCCGTTACGCTTGGCTTTTCAGTCTGGCAAGTTACCTTCTATGATTTTATGGGGTCCGCCCGGTGTAGGTAAAACTACCTTGGCTCGCCTCATTGCCAATACAGCCGACGCTGAGTTTATCCCTATTTCTGCGGTGCTATCTGGCATTAAAGATATCCGTGAAGCCGTAGAGCGTGCAGAGCATACTTTGCAGCAGCACGGACGTAAAACTATATTGTTTGTGGACGAAGTGCACCGCTTTAACAAAGGCCAGCAAGATGCATTTTTGCCATTTGTAGAAAGTGGTTTGATTACCTTTATTGGTGCCACAACCGAAAACCCCTCTTTTGAGGTGAACAGCGCTTTGTTAAGCCGTGCGCAGGTGTTTGTGCTTAACTCACTGTCAGAAGCTGAGCTATCGCTATTGCTCGATCGTGCACAGCAGCTAGTGGCGGCAGAGTTAACCATTACGCCAGAAGTACGTGAGCAAGTGTTGGCTTATGCCGATGGCGATGCACGACGCTTGCTTAACTTTGCCGAAGGCTTGTTTAACGCCGCACAAGGTGTCGCTATCTCTGAAATTGATGAAGCGTTCTTGCAGACTACGATGGCGAGTAAGCTACGCCGCTTTGATAAAGGCGGCGAAGCATTTTATGACCAAATATCCGCCTTGCATAAATCAGTACGCGGCTCTAACCCAGACGCCGCTTTATACTGGTTTTTACGCATGATAGACGGTGGGGCAGACCCGCTTTATCTGGGGCGACGTATTGTGCGGATGGCGGTTGAAGATATTGGCATTGCAGACCCACGTGCACAGACCATGGCGCTAGAAGCCTGCCAGATTTATGAGCGGCTAGGCTCGCCTGAGGGTGAGCTGGCGTTATCCAATGCTGTGATTTATCTGGCGGTAGCAGCCAAGAGTAATGCGGCTTATATGGCTTACAATCAGGCTAAGGCCTTTGTGGCGCAGGATAAATCACGCACAGTGCCATTACATTTACGCAATGCGCCAACTAAGCTCATGAAGGCGCTGGATTACGGTAAAGAGTATCGGTATGCGCACAATGAGCCAGATGCGTATGCCGCAGGCGAAAACTACTTTCCAGACGATTTGCCACCGCAACAATTTTACTCTCCCACGCCACGTGGTCTTGAGGGTAAAATAGCGGAAAAATTAGCGTATTTGCGTGAGCTAGATAAACGTGAAATAGGCAAAAAAGCAAAAAAATAAGCAGTCAGCCGCTTTCTCTATGCCTAACTCTTGCAGGGTTGGCTGCTCAGTATGAGCAGTGATAGTGCTGGCGAGCATGCAACAGAATAAAAATTAAGGGATTTAAATGTTAGACATTCAAGCATTAAGAAATGATTTAGATGGCGTAGTGAGCCAATTACAGGCACGTGGTTTTGAGTTTGATGCGGCTAAATTCAGCGCCCTGGAGCAAGAGCGTAAAGCCGTGCAAACCAACACGCAGGATTTACAGGCTAAACGCAATAATGCATCTAAACAAATAGGTATTGCCAAATCTAAAGGTGAGGATGTTAGCGCCATTATGGCGGAAGTAGCTGGCTTGGGTGAGCAATTAAAAGCGGGTGAAGTACGCTTGGCTGAGTTGCAAGCTGACTTGCAAGGCATGCTGCTCAATGTACCTAACTTGCCGCATGCTAGCGTGCCACAGGGTAAGTCTGAGGCAGATAACGTAGAAGTGCGTAAAGTGGGTACACCGCGTACGTTTGATTTTGAAGTGAAAGACCATACTGATGTTGGTACGCCACTGGGTTTGGATTTTGATACCGGCACTAAATTATCCGGCGCGCGCTTTACGTTGATGCGTGGGCAAATTGCAAAGATGCATCGTGCGCTTGCGCAGTTTATGTTGGATACGCAAACCGAACAGCATGGTTACGAAGAGTGCTATACCCCATATTTGGTGAATGCGGAGACCTTGACCGGTACCGGCCAGTTGCCAAAGTTTGAAGAGGATTTGTTCTCACTAGCGCACAACGACAGCAAGTTATATTTAATCCCTACATCTGAAGTGACGCTCACCAACACTGTGCGTGATGAAATCGTGCCTTTAGAGTCTTTGCCGATTAAGCTTACCGCGCATACACCGTGCTTCCGCTCAGAGGCTGGTTCTTATGGCCGTGATACCAAAGGCATGATACGTCAGCACCAGTTTGATAAGGTTGAAATGGTGCAGATTGTGCATCCTGAAAAAAGCTACCAAGCATTAGAAGAAATGGTGGGCCACGCTGAAAATATTCTTAAAGCATTAGGTTTACCTTACCGTGTCGTGTCGCTATGTACAGGTGATATGGGCTTTGGCGCCGCTAAAACTTATGACTTGGAAGTTTGGTTGCCAGCGCAAAATACTTACCGTGAGATTTCCTCTGTGTCGAACTGTGAAGCATTCCAAGCACGCAGATTACAGGCACGCTTCCGTAACGAGAGCGGCAAGCCTGAGTTGGTGCACACATTGAATGGCTCTGGTTTGGCGGTGGGGCGTACCTTGGTTGCCGTGCTGGAAAACTACCAAAATGCAGATGGCAGCGTAACCGTGCCAGAAGTATTAAGACCATATATGAATAATCTGGCAGTTATTACCGCTTAGATTTTTCAGCTATTCTAGATATTTCAGTTGTTGTAGTTTAGTGGAACTCGTCTATGTATTTGGGCGCCTGATGTTTTCTCTGGCGTCCACTGTCTATCAAAAGAAATTGGCGCAACATGGTTTGCACCCGTTTTATATCGTTGCAGCTACCTATCTTGTACTTGGTGTTCTCGCGGCACCTTTACTTTACGCGATTAACTTTGCCAGCCTGAACCATGATTTTTGGTTAAATGTATGGCTGGCATCGTTATTTGACGTTGCTGGCTGGATGTTTCTCGTCCTGTCGCTTTCTAAAACCGATTTGTCCGTGTTTGGTCCATTAAACGCGTACAAAGTGGTGGCGTCTATGTTGCTAGCCATCGTATTTCTGAACGAGGTACCCAGTGCGCAGGGCTTGCTAGGGGTGCTGTTTATCATTGTAGGCAGCTTCTTTTTGATGCCGCTAGCTGCAACATCTCAAGCTGGCGTGGTGGCTGGGTTACTGCGCGATAAAGGCGTGCAGGCGCGTTTTTTATCTATTTTCCTGTTTTCTGTGGGTACGGTTTTCCTTAAAAAATCAGTGGCTGGCGGGGTGTTGGAAACCATGGTGTTTTGGTCGCTAATCGGGCTGCCACTGGTGTTATTGAGTAATTATTTCTTTCTGCCCAATAGTGTTAAAGAGCAAATTAAGGCGACTAAGCAGCATCTATACAGCATTACGCTGATAGGGGGCATGGTGTTCGCCATGCAGTACTTTACCTTGTTGCTGCTTGCCAATATGCTGGTGGCTTATGCGCTTGCGCTGTTTCAATTAGGCATGGTGTTGCAGGTGCTGATCGGCTATCGTGTGTTTAACGAGAAAGATATCGCCAGGAAATTGCTGGCGAGTTTAGTGATGATGGCAGGTAGTCTATTGGTTTTGATGCACTAGCTTTTTAACCGGCTTTGACTGTAGATTCTAATACAGTCGTTCTAACTACAACCTATATGCAACGCTTTGCATCGTATTTATTCAAACTAGGTTTAATTGCGTGCAATCTTAAATGCATCAAACTCTGGATTATGGCTAGGCTGGTGTTTTTCTAATATACGTTGATAACTGCGCACCGACTCCACAAAAATAACAGGCGCACCGCCACTGGCATAGCCATATTTTAAGGTAGTGTAGTAATCAGGATTTTTGAGTAATACCAATGTCTTTTTAATATCTGCCCAGCTATCAGGGTTCAGTTTTAATCTCTTCGCCAGTACGCGGGCATCTTCAACATGGGCATAGCCTATATTGTAAGAGGCAAGCGCCATATAGGTTCTGTCTGGTTCTGGAATGCGCTCAGGCACAGTGTCTATAAGTTTAAGCAAGTACTTAGCACCAGCCGGTATGCTTTGCTTGGGGTCTAGCCTGTCGGTCACGCCCATCAGGTCTGCCGTGCCTTCCGTTAGCATCATTAGGCCACGTACATTGGTAGGCGAGGTGTTATAGGTATCCCAGTGTGATTCTCTGTAGCTCACGGCGGCCAGCAAACGCCAATCTATGCCCGTAATATCCTGCGCCTGTTTAAATAGGTGCACGTATTTAGGCAGCAGGCTATTACTGCGCTCAAGAAATGTGGTGATGTCCGATGAGTTGAGACGTTTGTTATGGCCGTAATAGCGATCTAACAAATTGCGTAATGTGCCGTCATTTTTGATTTTCTCAAAAAACTTATTGATGTTGGCTAGCATTTGCCGATCAGAGTTTTTAGACATAGCCCAGGCAATCTTGTCGGCCGGGCCAATCGGCATGGCGATGCTAAGGTTAGGGTGATAGTTTTGCATTAACGCCGCTAGATGGCTATCTGCGATGGTGTAGTCAAGCAAACCATCTGCTACCTCTTCTATCAATGACTCCGTATTGGTGCGTTTTACACTTTGCCATTTGAGTGTGTTATTTTTTTTCTGTAAAACAGCTAAGTGCTCTTCGTAGCTGGTGCCTTCCGGTACCGCAAGTGTTTTGCCAATAATATCGCTGATGTTATCCGGCTCTTTGTTGATTTCATTGTTAAAAATGAGCTGTTGCTGTGTTTCTTGGTAAGGTGTTGAGAATAAAACCAGATGCTCGCGTAGATGTGTGACGCTCAGGCTGGCCGCCGCAATATGTGCCTTGCCTTTCAGCAGGCTTGGAATCACATCACTAATGCTGTTGACTATGACAAAGCGAATTTTATAGTCAGGGTAGTAATCATTCACAAACTGCGTGGCTAAGTCGTACTCAATCCCTGCGGGCTGGTTGTCATTGTTTAAATAATAGGTGGTGGGGCCATTGTGCGTAACAAAGACAATTTCTTTTTTCTTAGCATCAATGGCTAGCGTGCGATCAACTTCACTCTTAGGCTTACAGCCAACAAAACACACACATAGCAATGCCAGTGTGAATAAACGTATCCACTGTTTATTTTGTAAGAGGGCTATCAAACTTAGCGCTCGCTCACCACGCCGTCTTGGGCGATTAAAATAACATCGGCTAGCTGGTGAAAAATACCATGCTCTACAACACCCGGGGTATTGTTAAGCAGGGCGTTAAGGGTGCTAGCGTCGATACTCGCATCAAATTTCATATCAAGCACGTAGCTGCCGTGCGAAGTAATCCAGAAGCCATCTTTTGCAGCATTCGGGCGCAGGTCACCCACGCCCCCCAGCGCTTCTAAGTTCTTTTTTGCCATTTGCCAGGCAAAGGGAATGACTTCAATCGGAATCGTGAAGTTTTGGCCAATATGGTTCACCAACTTGCTTGCATCGGCCACTGCAATAAATTTTGTAGCAGCTTTAGCAAGCAGTTTTTCTTTGACTAAATCGCTACCGCGGCCTTTTAACAAGGTTTTGTCGGGCGTGATTTCATCTGCACCATCAACATAGAGGTCTATGCTAGCCACATGCTCTAGTGCCACGATAGGCAGCTGTAGTGACTGCGCCTTTTGTGCGCTGATGGTAGAGCTGGCAATGGTGGTACATCGTAAGCCTTGCTCACGTGTTAGTCTGGCGAGTTCTTCAATGAAATAGTTTGCAGTTGAGCCGGTGCCTAAGCCAACCAGCATGCCATTTTTTACATACTGAGCGGCACGTAGTGCGACTAATTGTTTGTCATTCATTTTGTATCCCCATGACTTTTTTACTTATTGTGATGACTATATTAACGCTATTTGCTTTAGCTTAGTCATAAAAAAAGGGAGCGAGTTGCTCCCTTTTCAAATTTTTTTGCTATCTCATTTCTAACTAGAGATAGCTGAAAAATTATTTCATTACACGGTTACGGTATTCACCAGTACGTGTGTCGATCTCAATCTTGTCGCCTTGCGCACAGAATAAAGGTACTGAAATCTCAAAACCTGATGCGATTTTAGCTGGTTTCATTACTTTACCTGATGTGTCGCCTTTAACTGCTGGCTCAGTGTAAGTTACTTCACGTACCACTGTTGTTGGTAATTCAACGGTAATTGCTTTGCCATCGTAGAAACGCAAGTCAGCAGGCATGCCGTCTTCCAGGTATGGTAATGCATCTTCCATGAATTCTGCATCAACATCGTATTGGTTATATTCTGCATCCATGAATACGTAAGTTGGGTCAGCAAAGTAAGAGTAAGTTACTTCTCTTTTCTCAAGTACGATCACATCAAACTTATCGCCAGCGCCGTAGATGCTTTCGCTAGGTGCTTCTGTCAGTAAGTTTTTGAATTTCATTTTTACAACAGCAGTGCTACGGCCTGACTTGTTGTATTCTGCTTTTACTACGACCAGTGGAACGTTATCCACCATAATCACGTTACCGGCGCGGAGTTCTTGTGCTGTTTTCATAGGGTGCCTTAAATTCTAAATGCGTAAAATCGCGCATTATACCTTATTTTCTAATATATTTTTTATGATCTTTTCACTAAAAATCACCAACTTAGTGGATAGATCAGTTTGCTGCGCAAGTGCATTGGATTGCTGCCTGCTGTAGGCGTTGAGTGTAGTGAGCTGGCTTAAATAATCCTGCCATGTTGCGGCTGATATTTGCTCTGATTGCCATGCATTGTGCAAGTTAAAAACAGACGCTTTGGCAACTGCTGCACAATCTGCATAAAATAAATCTAAAAATGCATGCAGTTTTTTAATGTGTGTTTGTTCTGTTTGCAGGTATGGTTGCCAGATAAAAGGCTTGCCTGCCCAAATGGCACGTATCCAGCTATCTTCACCGCGTACAAAGTTAATGTCACAGCAGCCTAGCAGTTTGTCGTAGTCACTTTGGCTTAAAAAGGGGATTACATGCAGCGTAAGGTTTTGCTGGGTGAGTGTATCGCCAATGTTTAATATATTTCTGCCAAAAAAATCAGCCACGCTAGGTAAAATACTGCCAGCAGGCACATAGCAACTGATAGGCTGGCTGGATTGTGCCATGGCCGATAATAAGGCGGAAATCGGTGCATGCGGGTAGCAGAATAAAGATACTTTTAAGTGAGTGCTGGGTGCCAAGCCTAAGCTTTGCCAAAACTCTTGCTGCTGCGCAGGTGCTTTATTTAGCTGATGTTGCTGCTCAATAATGGCATGCTCTCGTAACAGGCCGCCGGTGCTGGGGGTGAAGCCGGGGAAAAAGAAGTGGCGCGTTAAAGCGCCGCGTTTCGAGCTGTTTGCATGAAAGTCATCCACCCAGCTTTCAGCCGATAAATACTCTAGGTTAATCCAGACCGTACTGGGCTGTATGCTGGCGAGGTAAGCTGGCGGCAACTCACAGGCAAAGCTTTCGATAACCACAGGGGCAGCAGGCTGAAACTTAGTATCCGCATGCCAGGCAATGATGCTGATGCCTTCAATGGATTGCTGTTCTAGCGAGGTGTCGATAGCTGGAATCAGTTGCTTGGCAACATGCAGGTCATCAATATACAAACGGATGGTTAAGCGGTGCTCGTAATGTAGCTGTTTCGCCAAGCGCCAGCAGATGCCTACGTCGCCGAAGTTATCGACTATTTTGCAGAATATATCCCAAGTTTTATCTATTGCCATATGTGGTTATAGCAAGTGAATATTGAAGATTTTTAGTAATTGCGCGTAGCCGTAAAACAGCAGCGCGGTGACGAATATGCAGGTGAGTAGCGTAGGCCAGAACCCACACCTTGGCAGCATCCATGCAAACAGCGGGAACATCGGCAGGGTGGGGATGACATACCAAAATGTGTAGTAGGCATGATTGGCAATTTTAGCGGTGGGTTGCTGTTCAATGTAGAGCCAAATCAGGCTGATGATGGTAATTAAAGGCAGTGCGGCAACTAAGCCGCCCAGTTTGTCGCTAGCTTTAGCCGTCTCTGAAATAACAACAATCGCTAATGCCGTTAGCAGATACTTAATGATGAGGTAGATCATGGCGGCTAGTATTTAATCTCGACGATTTCGAAGCTTGCTTCACCTTTGGGCGTGGCGGCGCGTACGGTATCGCCGATAGATTTACCCAGTAGTGACTTTGCCAAAGGCGATATCCAGCTGATATAGCCTTTGCTTGGCTCCAGCTCGTCTTTACCTACAATGCGATATGTATGTTCTGTGTCATCGTCCAGGTTGTATAAGCTGACCCATGCGCCAAAATATACTTTTTCTAGGTGCTGTTGCTGGCTGGCATCTACGATTTCAGCTAAATCCATGCGCCGCATTAAATGGCGGCAGCGGCTGTCAATTTGGCGCAGGCGCCGTTTACCGTAAATGTAGTCGCCATTTTCACTGCGGTCACCGTTGCCGGCAGCCCATGAAACGGTACGCACCACTTCGGGTCGCTCTATTTTATAAAGCTGATGAAACTCCGCCTTAAGCGCTTCAAAGCCTTCAGGGGTGATGTAGTTTTTTTCGTCGGTAGCGGCCATGAGGTAACTATTTGCTCGCTTTAGTTTCGTCTAGCAATTGCACGTCTTTGACATAAAAGCTGGTTTCACCGAAGCAGGTGGTGGGTACGCCTTTATGTTCCTCATAAATTAGACGCACACGCTCGCCAACAGTTGTGTTGATTTTTTTGGCAACGCTGGCATCTCTCACGGTAAAAAAGAACTTCTCAGCCTGTGTGCCCGGCATAGAAACTAAAATGAGCTCACCCTCGTAAGTTTTGCAAACCCAACCTTTTTGCGAGAGCTTTTGCACATAGCCTGCACGTTCGCCGGAGGAGTAAACCCAGCTTAAGGATGCCCAAGTGTAAAGCGCAAACAGCGCGCAAGGAACCAGTATCAGAAGGGTGACATAAGTAAATGTTTTTTGCAGTCGAGGTAGCATGGTTCGTTTCAGGCTTTAGGTTGTGAGTGCAGCTATTTTATTTGCCTATTACAAATAATCCAATAGAATTGTGAAATGACTTTAAAGACGCTCATTCTTTGCCCATCCGCCCGTTTGGCGCGCAGTATTCAAACCGACATCGCACAGCAGCACTTGCAGGCAGAGCAAAGCCAGTGGCATAGCCCTGAGGTGCAGACTTTATCGCAATGGCTGGAACGCATCCTTGAAGAAGGGTTACTCGCCGGTGCAATTACGGCGCAGAGTTCGCCTTATGCCTTGAGTGGCTTTAATGAGCAACTGTTGTGGGAAGAGGTGATTACGCAATCACTGAAAAGAAATGCCTTTGGTGAACTGTTTGATGTTTCGGGCTTAGCCAAAGCAGCGATGGAGGCCAACCGCTACGTGGTGGCTTGGCATTTGCATGTGCCAAGCGAGCATCAGGCAGAGGAGTGCCGCCAGTTTTTATGGTGGCAGCAGGCGTTTCAGGCACGTTGCTCTGAGCTCAATGCACTTGAAAGCGTGCGTTATTTGGATTGGCAATTAGCTCAGTTGGCTGGTTCGAGTAGTGCGTTGCCATCTAGAATTGCGTTTGCTGGTTTTGACCAAACTGCGCCACAAGAAAAGCGTTTACGTGAGATTTTAGTGCAGCGTGGTGTGCAGGTTGAAGATTACGTCACCATTGCCAGCGAGGCAGCGCAAGCACAGCATGTGTGTCTGGAAAACGACGACGCAGAGTGCCGTGCTGCGGTAGCATGGGCGGCACAATATTTAGCGGCACAACCTGATGTCGTGATTGCGATAGTGACACCGCGCCTGAGCGAGGTGAGAAATCAGCTGGCAGACTTACTGGATGATGTGTTTTACCCTGAGAGTGTGCGCCCAAGCTTGGCTGCGATACCGCGCCGCTATAATTTCTCTTTAGGCACGCCGTTGGCGCAGCAGCCAGTAGTGCAGGCAGCATTGCATCTATTACGATTGGTGACGTCGTACCAATTAGCCTATGCAGATGTTTCTGCCATGTTGCTTTCCCCATTTTGGACTGCCAGCCAGCAAGAAGCCGATGCGCGCGCGTTGCTTGACGCAAAAATGCGTGAAAAGCTCCCTGCGCAGTTCACATTGGCTAGTTTTATTACGTTTGCACAAAAGCAGCATGAGGATGGCTTGAACCTGACGCAGCTGTTGCGTGACCTGAATGCGGTGGTGGCAGCGGTACCAAGTAAGATGGCACACGCTGCGCAATGGGGCGAGGTATTAGATACGCTGCTTGAGCATTTGCGCTGGCCGGGCGAGCGTACCATCAGTAGCTTAGAGTATCAGGCGATTAATGCATGGCAAAAGGCATTACAGCAGCTGGCACAGCTGGATGTATTGGGTAGACGTATTTCTGCGAATCAGGCGGTAGCTTATTTGCAGCAAATATGCACCAGCCAAGTGTTTCAGCCAGAAACTGAACAAACGCCGGCGATTCAGATATTGGGGATTATGGAAGGGCTGAGCAAGCCAGTGGATGCGATTTGGTGCATGCATATGAACGACCATATCTGGCCACCGCCGGCACGCCCCAATCCCTTGTTGCCTGCGTTTATTCAGCGCGCAGCCGGTTTGCCTAATGCGGATGAGAGTATTCAGGCAACGTTTGCGGCCACTATCAATCAGCGTTTATTGCATTCTGCACGGGAGATTGTTTTCTCAAGCAGTCGTACATCAGGCGAAAGCCAGCTACGCGCATCTCCATTGATGCAAAATATAACGATGCTGGATGCTGACATAAGCCTAGCTGAAACCTTGGCTGAGCAGTTAAGCGTGAAAGCACATGAAACCTTAGTGTATATGGATGACCACATGGCGCCGATTGTGCAAGAGGGCGACCATGTTTCGGGCGGCACGGGCTTGCTGAAAGCGCAGGCGATTTGCCCTGCATGGGCGTTTTATCAATATCGGCTCGGGGCAAAAGCGCTCAAAGTGCCCACCAGCGGTTTGGATAGCATCATGCGCGGCTCATTGGTGCATGATGTACTGGAGCGGTTTTGGGCTAAGCGCCACTTTGCCGACTTACGCGACATGAGCGCAGATGATTTTACCCTGGCGTTAAAGCAGGCCGTGAGCTTAACTTTAAAAGAATTTGCCGCAAGCACTGACGTTGCCTCTGCTGCGATACTGGAGCTGGAGCATGAGCGGCTGTTTAATCTGGTGGGTGACTGGCTGCAGTTTGAAAAAGAGCGTGGCGTAGTGTTTAAGATAGTCGGTTGTGAGGTGACCAAAATCGTGCAAATTTGCGGGATTGAAGTGACCTTGAAAATCGACCGAGTACATCAGCTGGAAAATGGCGGTTTGGAATTTATTGATTATAAAACTGGGCAAACGCCTAAAACCAAAAACTGGGGCGAAGACCGAATTACCGAGCCGCAGTTGCCCATTTATGCCAGTTTTTATGCGGATAAGACCAACCCTGTTACGGGCATCTATTTTGGTATGGTGAAAACTGCTGATCATGCGTTTACCGGGGTAGGTGAAGTTAATTTTGAAACTGAGCAAGCCAAGCGCAAGCCAGCTTTTACCCAAAATTTTGTAGATTGGCCACATTTGTTAAACCATTGGAAAGCTTCTATTGAAGACATTGCGCTGGAACTTAAAGCCGGTGAAGCGGCAACACGTTTTAGCGATGCATCTGATCTGATGTATTGCGAAGTAACAACCCTGCTCAGGCTGCCTGAGCGTCAATTGCAATTTGAGCGGTTTCAGGCTGCAGATGCACAGGGTGGTGTTGAATGAGTGTAAACCAAGCCAACCATAACGCGGCAGAAGTGCTGGAGCTTGACGCGCAAAACCGTTTACGCGCGCTGGATTTATCTTCTTTTATTGTAGAGGCCCCAGCGGGCGCAGGGAAAACGGAACTACTCACTCAGCGCTATTTAAAGCTATTGCAAACAGTTAATGCGCCGGAAGAGATTATTGCAATTACTTTTACCAATAAGGCGGCGGCAGAGATGCGCTTGCGTATTTTGGATAGCCTGTTAAAAGCGGATAGCAAAGAAATGCCCACGCAGCCACATAAGCAAATTACTTATGATTTGAGCTTAAAGGCACTGCAGCAATCTGAGCAAAAAAACTGGCAGCTGATTGAAAACCCATCACGCTTACGCATTTTTACCATTGATAGCCTATGTGCACATTTGGCGCGGCAGATGCCGCTGATGAGCCGCTTTGGCGCACAGCCTCAGGTAACAACCGATGCCGGCGTGCTGTATGCGCAAGCCGCTGAGCAGGCACTTGCCTTGGTGAACGGCACCGAGCATGGCGATTTAGTGAAAACAGCGTTACGTTATGTTGATAACGATATGAATCAGCTTAAAAATCTGCTGATTAAAATGCTGGAAAAGCGAGATCAGTGGTTGCATCATGCCCAGCATGAAGTGGATGCAGAGCAATTGCAGCAAACTTTACGTTACTTGGTAGAGCAGGAGCTGGAAGTCGCAGCACAA
>Ga0208118_100179_pt1 | contig 13050 bp, 7 predicted proteins | sample LakWasMet34_HOW6_2_FD_183876 | JGI IMG/M metagenome (GOLD analysis project Ga0208118, IMG submission 183876) | Freshwater sediment methanotrophic microbial communities from Lake Washington under simulated oxygen tension - Sediment Metagenome... | ecosystem: Environmental > Aquatic > Freshwater >... | reverse complement strand
AACACCTATGGCCGAGAAGTTTTTACCAATCGTGAAAAAAGCCACAGAGAACGTACAGCTTGCTCAGCAATACAATAAATTTGCAGAGATGGGCAGCAAGTACGGTGTTGTTAAAAAAGAGCAAGCTAACCTAGAGCAGTACGTCACCCAAAAAACACTGGATGGTGTTTATTTGATGATGGCGAAGGAAGAAGCCGCTATCCGTAAAGACCCAGTCGGCCAAGCAAGCAATTTGCTGAAAAAAGTATTTGGCACGCTGGTACAGTAGCCTGAGCGTCAAGGGGAGCAGCCCTCAATCACAGCCTTACAGGGCTGCATTTTTAGTTATATCTGCACGTTAGTGTGGTCCGTCATTAAGGCAAACATAGCGCTTCAAATATGAGCACTATGTTTGCTTTTTTTACTTAAAATTGTACTTTATCTTCAATTAATCAATCAGTTGCAATCATGACTGAGCTCTTAGCTAGCGTGTTTTGTAAACAATTGTTAACTTTATAGGCCTAGTCAACTGTAGCTAGGCATTGTCGGATATTATTTTCAAAAAATTAAAATAGCACTCATTGCTATCCAGACTTTAATGAAAATAATAACAATTAATAATACATATTTGTGTTTCGTCGTCCTGTGTCTGCTTACCCCTTTGCAACTGTTATCTGCTGAAACAATCAATCAAGCAGACACCAACGCGCAAGAGCAAAACCGCCAACAAGAGCGCCTGCGCCTATTGAGGCAACAGCAAGAAATCAAACCCGATGTACGCGACGCAGCTGAAAAACTTAAAAATGCAGCCATGGTAAGCAGCGATCAGATTCCTGAGTCTGAAACCCCTTGTTTTGTTATTCATCAAATAGAGTTGGTTGGGGATGCAGCTAGTAAGTTTCAGTTTGCCTTAGATGCTGTTCTCACCAATGCGCTGGAAATCAATCAGCCAATTTTAGGGCGTTGCCTTGGTGCTACGGGCATTAATGCCGTGATGGCACGTGTTCAGCATGCCATTATCGCAAAAGGCTATGTCACCACCAGAGTGCTGGCTGCACCGCAAGATCTTAAATCTGGCGTACTTAAACTCACCATTGTTCCCGGTAGACTAGCTTCTGTACGCTTTACACCAGACTCAAGTAAACGTATATCGGCGTGGAACAGTGTGCCTATCTATGTAGGCGACATTTTGAACCTGCGTGATATTGAACAAGCGCTGGAAAATTTTAAGCGCGTACCTACCGCTGAGGTAGATATTAAAATTGAGCCAGCTCAGTCTGGTCTGAATGGGGAGCAGCATTTATCTCAGCCAGGTTTAAGTGATCTTGTGATTAGCTACCATCAACGCTTTCCAATAAGGGTTTCGCTAAACTTGGACGATAGTGGAGTCAACAGCACGGGTAAGTATCAAGGTGGAATTACGCTATCAGCTGATAACTTGTTGTCGCTTAATGATTTGTTTTATGTGAATTATAACCATGACCTAGGTGGCGGCAACTCAGGCAAAAGGGGTAATGAAAGCCATAGTGCGCATTATTCTATGCCTATTCAAAACTGGTTGTTAAGTACAAATGCATCACACAGTACATTTCACCAAACGGTAGTAGGTACCAACCAAAGCTATGTGTTTAGTGGCATTTCCCAACAAGGTGACGTAAAAGCCTCACGGCTGATTTACCGTAGCCAAATCAACAAGACGTTTGTTTCTGTAAAAGGTTTTTTGCGCAAGTCTAGCAACTATATAAACGATACTGAAATTGAAGTGCAACGTCGTCGTACTGCTGGTTGGGAGCTAGGTGTTAATCAAAGCTGGTATCTAGGCAGTGCAGTTTTAGATTACAACCTTGCCTATCGCCGTGGCACTGGCGCTAAAGACTCACTCAAAGCACCTGAAGAGGCCTTTAACGAGGGCACCTCACGGATGGAAATGCTTATCGGCGATTTAAGCTTAAACGTGCCATTCAAGGTGAATGCCCCTTGGGGTGCGCAGCCATTGCAATACAGCGCTAATTTACGCGGGCAAGCCAACTACACACCGTTAACCCCACAAGACCGATTTAGCATTGGTAACCGCTTTACAGTGCGAGGTTTCGATGGTCAGCAGACTTTATTGGCAGACCACGGGTGGTTTATACGCAACGAGCTTTCTGCACCTATCGCTTCATCAGGTCAGTCTATGTATTGGGGTCTGGACTATGGTGAGGTGGGTGGCCAATCTGCTAAAAACTTACTGGGTCAATATTTGGCTGGCACAGCCCTAGGGCTGAGAGGTGGGTTAGGCAGTCGCCTTGGATATTTAAGTTACGACGTATTTGTGGCAAAGCCAATTAACAAGCCGCAAGGATTTGAAACGCATAGCACCACGGCTGGTTTTAATTTCAATTACTCATATTAGATTTAGCCACACATTTTTTAAATTTAACAACAGGAACAATCAAGCAATGAAAGCACTAGCATATAGATACACCTTGTCAGCATTACTCGCATTTACAGCAACTGCGTGTTCTACACACCATTAACATCGAAAGATGCACTAAAGGATTCGATATTAAATAGCCATATAGTCGTTGCGCCCATCGCTAAACCAGCGCAGCTTGCCGAACGTACAAAAGCACAAGCGATTGGTAACTTTGTGGTGTCGTCTGTAGCTGTGAGTGTGGCAGGTAGTGCAGGGGAGCAGCTACAGAACAACATGAATATTGGTCAGACATTCGGCAGAGAGCTCTCAAAAGCATTACCAGATAGTTATGCCGTAGGTGCGGGGAAAGGAGCCGACTTGGCACTTGCAAAAAAACTTTCTGATTATTTTGATAATCGTTCGCCAGCGTCTGCTTCGGCAGGGCGTGAGCTGACAATTGCTGTTAATACACCATTATGGGAGTTGGGCTACGTATCTTTTCTTACCAGTCAAGATTACGCATTGAACTATCACCTACAGGTAACTTTGCTGGAGCAAAAAGAGGGGAAGCGGCAGGCAATTAAGACCGTTAGCTGTGGTAGCGCTGCAAAGGAAAAAATGCCACTAGAGAACTGGAAAGCAGAAAACTACAAAGCAGTAGATGCTAGTGCTGCAATTATCGTCGACGAGTGTTTTGGTCGGTTCTTAGCTGAAATTGGCCTGAAATAAAATGACCCTGTTGTAGGGTTGGCCAGCGTTTGTATTTACACAGGATGTATTTAAAAGGGAATTGTTGATGAACAAAAACCGCTACCGTATCATTTTTAACGCTGTGCGCGGCGGTATGATGGTTGTCGCAGAAAATGTTAAATCGCATATGGGTAAAGCAGCCACAGGCAAAACTGTTGCTGCAAGTATCATTCGATTGCCAACCTTACAACAAAGCCATACTTTAAGACCGATAGCATTTAATCTCATGCTAGCACTCGGCATGGCGGTGGTGATTCCTAATCCTCTTAATATGCCAATAGCGCAGGCTGATATTGTTGCCGATCAGACTGCAGCTAGCACGTTGCGCCCAATAGTGATGAATGCTGCTAACGGTACACCGTTAGTGAATATACAAACACCAAGTACTGCAGGCGTCTCCCGTAACGTTTACAGCCAGTTTGATGTTAACAGTAATGGCGTGATTCTTAATAATAGCCGCACCAATATAGAAAGCCAGCTTGGCGGATGGGTGCAGGCTAACCCGTATCTTGCGGGTGGCGCTGCTAAAGTGATATTGAATGAGGTGAACAGTCAGAACCCTAGCTTACTCAATGGTTACATCGAGCTTGCTGGCAGCCGTGCACAGCTGGTAATTGCCAACCCTGCTGGCATTAGCTGTAATGGCTGTGGTTTTATTAATGCGCATCGTGCCATTTTAACCACGGGGACCCCCATTCTTAACAATGGTAGTTTGTTAGGCTATCGTGTGGGCGGTGGCAGTATTAATATATTAGGTAACGGCTTAGATGCCTCACAAGCAAATTTTACCGATGTGATAGCGCGTGCTGTCGAGGTGAACGCAGGCATTTGGGCTAATGCCCTCAATATCACTACTGGTACTAATCAAGTTAACGTGGATCAAGATGGCCACCAAACCAGTGTCGCACCAATTAGCCCAAACTCCGGCAGTGCTACCCCTGCATTTGCGGTTGATGTAGCCGCTTTAGGTGGTATGTACGCAGGTAAAATTAGCATGGTAGGCACTGAAGCTGGCCTTGGCGTGCGTAATGCCGGCACGATTGGCGTTAGCGTGGGTGAAATTAGCATTACTGCCGATGGCCTATTACAAAATACTGGCAGCCTAAACGCTAAAACCAACATTCAGCTAGATACCGTGGCCTTAACTGGTAATGGCAGCATTAAGGCTGATGCCAATATCTCAATTAATCTTGATGCAGATTATACGCATACTGGCGAACTACAATCTGGGGGTAACCTTAACCTACAAACCTCTGGTGATGTTACCAATCAATCTACCTTGCTTGCCAGTCAGTCCCTTACTATCATTGCGCAAAATATCAACAACATGGCCACCGGTGAAATCGTTGGTGCTGAAACTGAAGTCAACGCGACAGGTACGCTCACAAACCGTGGTTTGATTGATGGCATTGATACACGTGTTAACGCCAGTACATTTATCAATACCCAAACCGGCAGCCTGTTTGGTGATCATTTATCCGTAAAAGTCGCTCATTTAAGCAATACAGCTGGCGCGACTATTGCTGCCAGGACTCAACTTGATATTGGCGCTAGCACCATTGAAAATCGCAGCGATGGTATTGTGTTCAGTATCGGTGATCTTGCCATTGGGGGTAGCCTAGACAATAATCACTTAGCTATAGGGGCTGCTGATTCACTCATCAATGATGGCTCAACCATTGAGGCATTAGGTAATGCCACCTTCGTGGTAAACGATTTACAAAACTTAAATGCTGATTTGGTTACACAAGTGGTGCAGACCGGAACCGGGAGCTTTGATCGTTTTACTCCAAGGCATCAAAGTGTGATTTTAGAAAGTGGAGATTATCCAGCCTTTCAAATCGGTAATGTCAATGTCGAGTGGCGCTACGGCTCAACTTATGGTCTTCCATATAATTTCCGTGAATACACCCGCTACCTTGGCACTAAAACCACCTACGAAACGCAAGTGGTTACATCCACACCGGGGCAGATACTTGCTGGTGGAAATATGACTTTCAGCGGATCAGTGTTCAATAGCGATAGCCAGATCATTGCTGGTGGCAACCTTGATGTGAGCGGCGCGTCAGTCCAAAACTTAAATTCAGAAGGCCAGACAATCAACAGCTATAGCGGTACCGCCTATTACTATGACTGGGATGGTAACGACGATGATTATGATGTCGATGTGATTGGCGCATACAACCCAGCCAATACCGTACTTACCTATAATCTATCGACTAGCCGATTAGAGGGTAGTACTACACCTACTGGCAGCGGCACTACAGTTACTTCAGCCGCTGTGCCAGTAGTGACTGGGAGCCTATTCCAACCTAACCCAAACGTAGCCGCGAGCTATCTGATAGAAAGCAACCCACGTTTTACTAACTACCGTAACTGGCTAAGCTCCGATTATATGCTGAGCCAATTAGCGTCTGATCCGGCTACCATGCAAAAACGCCTAGGCGATGGTTTTTATGAGCAAAAGCTGATTCGTGAACAAATTAATCAGCTCACCGGGCGTCGCTTTTTAACTGGTTATGCCTCATGAAGCCCAATATCAAGCATTGATGGATAACGCCATTACTACAGCACGCACCCTGCAATTAATTCCGGGTGTTGCACTCACCGCAGAGCAAACCGCCCAATTAACTAGCGACATCATGTGGCTAGTAGAAAAAACTGTCACCTTGCCAGATGGCAGCACCACCCAGGCACTAGTGCCACAAGTTTACGTTAAGCTGCAAGCAGGCGACCTTAACCCCACCACTGGTATCATGGCAGGCAACAGTGTCACCATGCAGTTATCTGGTGGCATTGTTAACCAAGGCACCATTGCAGGACGCAACTTTATCAGCCTTGATGCACAAAACATCCAAAATCTAGGCGGGCAAATACAAGCAGACACTACGCTACTCAAAGCCAGTAATGACATCAATATCATCGGTGGCCAAGTCATCGCCAAAGATGCCATGTTGCTAGAAGCAGGTAATGACATCAACCTGCGTAGCACGACTCAAAGCAGTCAAAACAGCAGTGGCGCCAGCAGCTTTAGCCGCACCAACCTAGACCGGGTTGCTGGGCTATACATGGATAACCCTAATGCGATACTCGTCGCTAATGCAGGGGATGATGCCAACCTGATGGCTGCAACCATCATCAACCGTGGTGAAGGCGCAGTGACGCAAATCAATGCGGCTCAAGATATTAATCTAGGCGCCGTGACCATTGCAGAGCAGAACAGCAGTGTTCGTAACGCCAAAAACTACGTAAAACATGGAGGCACGCAAGATATCGGCAGCACGATTCAAACTAATAGCGATATAGCCTTTAATGCAGGCAACGATTTCAATGCAAAAGCTGCCAGTGTCACCAGTGAAGCTGGTGCAATTATCGTTAGCGCAAACCAAGACATTAACATCACCGAAGGCCGTGAAACCAGCAACTTTGATACAGCACGCAAAGTGAAGAAAAGCGGAACCTTCAGCAGTAAAACCAAAACCCAGCGTGATGTGTTTGAGTCTGATAACAGCATCAGCAGCAATTTCAGCGCAGATGACATTACCCTGCAAGCAGGAAACGACCTGACTGTGCGCGGTAGCAATATTGTCAGTGATAATGGCACAAATTTAAACGCCAACAATAATATCAACATCACCAGTGCACAAAACACTGCTTATGAGTTGCACGAACGTAAAACTAAATCCAGCGGCCTCAGCTCTAGTGGCGCTAGTGTTAGCCTGGGCACCAGCAAACTTAGCACTAAACAAACCACGCAAAGCACCAGCCAAACCGGCAGCACAGTGGGTAGTGTAGAAGGCGATGTCAATATCAATAGCGGCAAAACCTACACACAAAAAGCGAGCGATGTATTAACCCCGCAAGGCGACATCAACATCAGTGCACAACAGGTGAATATTACCGCCGCACAAAACACCAGCCAAACCGTACAAGAGACCAAGTTTAAGCAAACTGGATTAACGCTAGCGATTAGTAACCCAGTCATCAGCGCCATTCAAACAGCGCAGCAAATGAGACAAGCCGCCAGCCAAACCAGTGACGGTAGAATGCAAGCCTTAGCTGCGGGTACTACTGCATTGGCAGCGATGAATGCTAAAGATGCTATCGTGGCAGGCAACACGCCCAATCTAGACGCAAACGGCCAAAACACCGCAGGAAACCCTGTCAATCAGGTTGGTGGCATCAATATCAGCCTTTCCATCGGCACCTCAAAAAGCAGCAGTAAAACCACACAAACCAGTAGCACGGCACAAAGTAGCACACTCAACGCAGGTGGTGACATTACCATTGTCGCCAGTGGTGCTGGTCAAGACTCTGACATTAATATCATTGGTAGCCAAGTAAAAGCCAATGATGAAGTCACCCTTAAAGCTGACGACCAAATCAACCTACAAGCAGCACAAAATACAAACACCCTTGATGGAAAAAACAAATCCAGCAGCGCCAGTCTAGGCGTAAGTGTTGGCACGGCAAGTGGCTTTGCTGTCACTGCCAGTGCTTCGCAAGGTAAAGGCAAAACCACAGGCAATGGCAACAGCTGGACAGAAACCATTATTCAAAGCGGTAACCAAGATGGAGACAAAGTCACACTGGAAAGCGGTACTGATACCACCCTCAAAGGCGCACAAGTCATAGGTAACCAAGTAGTTGCCAATCTAGGAACCAGTGGGTCAGGCAACCTCAATATAGAAAGCTTACAAGACACAGACCAATACAAAGACAAGCAAAAGAGTGCAGGTATCAGTGTCAGCATCCCAATTGGAGCTGGTGGTTACGGTGGCTCTATCAGTGCCTCCAGCAGCAAAACCAAATCTAACTATGCTAGTGTCAATGAACACAGCGGCATCATGGCAGGCGATCGTGGGTTTCAGGTTAACGTCAATGGCAATACCAACCTCACAGGGGCGGTGATTTCCTCTACGGATAAAGCGATACAGGACAATAAAAACACCCTGACTACACAAACCCTCACTACTTCAAATATTGAGAACAGTGCAGAGTACAGCGCCAAAGGACTAAGTGTTAGTGCAGGTGTAGGACTTAACCAACAACCTGATGGAACAGGCTATAAAAATAGCCCAACTGCAAGTGCAGGCAGTGCAAACTTAAGTGATGACAGTAGCAGTGTAACCGTCAGTGGCATTAGTGGAGGCACTATCAACATTACCGACACCACCACGCAACAAACAAACACAGGCAAAGACACTGCAACAACCCTAGCCACCCTCAACCGTGATGTGCAAACTAAATTCAGTACCGATGCACAAGGTAATACCACAGCTATGGTAGTAGATAGCCAAGGCAACAACCTAGCTGGTACCTTGACCCCTATATTTGATAAAGAGCAGGTGCAACGTGAACTGAATGCACAGATACAAATTACCCAAGCTTTTAGCCAGGTTGCTCCTAAAGCGGTAGGAGAGTATTCCAGCAACAAATTGATGGAAGCCGCTGCAAAGCTAGGACAGGCTTATGATTTAAATAACGGGTTGACTATTGAGCAACGTCAACAGTTAATAACAGAAGCTAATACGTTGAACGATGCATGGAGAGAAGGAGGTGCTGCGCGAGTAGCATTACATGCTATTGTTGGTGGCCTTACTGGCAATTTAGATGGTGCGATAGGTGCCGGCACTTCAGCTTTGACTATTCCTGTATTAGGTAATTACATAATGCAACTTGATATTCCCAGTGAGTTGCAACAAACTCTTGTCATGACTACAGCTATTGCAATTGGTAGCGCTATTAGCGGTACTCAAGGTGCGAGTGCTGCTTTGAGTGAAGCTGTAAATAACTTCTTGTTCACGATAAACAAAAAAGAATTGGCAAAAGTGGATAAAGCATGTGGCTCAACCAATCCTGCTGCTTGCGATAGAAAAGAGGTTTTAGAGAACAGAGATGAAGTGCTAAACACTTTACAAGATCAATATAGAAATAAAACTTCTGTAAAAGATATGAAGATAATGATTAAAGAGGTAGCCAGCCTATACAAAGACGAGTTTGCTAAATATGGTATTGATGCTGAATCATTCTTGTTAACAATGGCATTTATTGAAAGTAGTTTTAATCCCACGGAAAATGTTGGGACTTATCGGGGATTGTATCAATTTGACAAAACACTTTCTGTTGGTAAGGCTTTAGGTAAATACGGTATTGGTAATCCTGATGCAAGCATTCGACTTGATCCTGTCTGGTCAACAGCTGCTGCAGCACAATATGCATTAGATCATGCTAGGCAGCTGACAAATAAAGATATTAATATCACACAAGAGTATTTATATATTGCCCATCAGCAGGGTGTTGGTGGGTTGCCAGCACTTTTGAATAATCCCGAATTACCAGCGGCCGATGCTTTAATGACACTTTCTTACTATCAAAATCTTGGTAAAAGCGAAACAGAAAAGAGTATTGTTACCAATGGAGGGACGTTATCGATGACAGCCAATCAGTTCGTGGAGTTTTGGGCGAATAAGTATCAAAAAAAATCTATAGAGGCTTTAAAATGAGACCTCAATTTATTCTTCTTATTTTAAGTTTTACATTCAGTAATTTTGTTTTGGCAGAAGATGATACATATACCGCTTTGTTAGAGATTAAATGTAACTCGCAGGCTATTAAGCTCAAGACAGGTATTGAAAGCATAGCAGTTTTATCAATCAAGACTAATCGAAAAACTGAATTGAATTGTTCAGGTCAGTGCTCTATTGACCAATGGGCTTGTGTTGTTGTGGACGATATTCCTTATCTATGGCTTAGAGGGACAAATGCAGAGCGTTATACCTCGGGTCCGATTGATGGGCACGAGTATTTAGGCCACTGGGTGATGCAACTCAACGAAATTGACTGGGGTTCCCGTTTAAAACATCAGCATATGAAGGACTTATCTGGGTATTTCAAGATGTTAGATAAGACTAAAGATAAGCAAATAATTCTCAACCCATCTGGAGTAGATTATATCCAGTCAGTTTCTCGCTCCACGTACGGCAGAGTCGCTCGAGCAAAATATCCATATATCAGCAAGGTATATGAGTCAGCACAATTCCTCCCAATCGATTTTCAGTAACGACAATGTGACCTATTGTTAGAACGGCAAACAAATGGGGGCCTTCGGCTTATTGTGTGCTTAGTCCGCACACTCTGCCACTTGGTTATCTCGTAGAGCCGCGGACCATATAAAGAAGAAAGTAACCCATGAAATACTACCCAATTACAGTAGCCATGATTGTTGTGTCATTACTCATGCCCAAATTGCTCTTTGCTGCAGACTTGGAAACATACAAGCACTTCAGGAATCCACAAGAGCGCCTTGATCAGGATTACCCTGTGCCACCGGGGAACTACACTATTCGGATTGATAGTCGCACCTTCAATATGACGATTCCAGAGGGCAGGACTGCAGCGACCTACAATCGAAATGATATTGATACTCAAAACTATCGGGAGCAAATCTCCGAGGCAATTAAAGTACTGGACAATAATTTACCTAATCGGATGTTGGGTTTGATTGGCTTTTGGCGTAAAGACCAGACTGGCATATGGCCATTTGTGAGCACATATGGTGCAACTTCGATTGGTACTGGACTCTATCTAGCACCTGAATGGGAGTCAAAGATAGACCGCACCTCGGATAAAGAATTGTTGTGGGCAGATTACAGAACCTTGGAAAGCTTGGTCAAGATGACGAAAAGTTTTAATTATATATACGATGCCAAAGGTAACCGCCTAGGTCGAAAAGAAATTCCAAGAGATGTGGTGGTGGTCAATGGACGTCAATGGGCACGAGAGCATTACGAAAAAGCGGCTATTGTAGATTTGCCCGAGGAAACTGTAGACACCTATTACACTGGCGTATCAGAAAACAGTTATATTCGATTAATAGTACGAGCACCCTACACTGCAAGTCGATACCCTAAAGATAAAGAGCGTCCAGAATGGGTGAAGCAATCCTCTGCCTTTATCGCACAAGCCTTAACATCGATCAAAATATCTGCACTAGCTGGCAGTACTGAACCAGACTTCTTCACAGTGGATGAGTCGCTGAATACGCCGGTAGAGATGTTGGTGCCGTAAGAAAAATGCAAGTTCGAATATATGCAACTGTATTAACTTTGACAAAAGTTAATGGGGGACCCAAAGTTAATTGGGTCAGATCACTATTAACAATTGCATTCACAATAGCAGAAGGTGCTAGACTAGTATCATAGCTAACATACTTATCCTTTAATTAGCTGCGCATATTTTGCCCTAATCTTCGCAGCTTTAGGCGCGGCCACTGTCATGCAGTAAGGTTGGTTGGGGTTCTTGTCAAAATAGTATTGGTGGTAGTTTTCAGCGGGGTAAAACACTGCCGCAGCATTTACTTCCGTCACAATCGGGCTTGCCCAAATATGTTGCTGGTTTAGTTCGGCAATCATTTTTGTAGTAGCTGTACGCTGAGCTTCATTTTGGCAGAATACGGCCGAGCGATACTGCGTGCCAACGTCATTGCCTTGGCGGTTTTGTGTGGTGGGGTCGTGCGATACAAAGAATATTTCTAGTAGTGTTTCAAAGCTGATTAAATCTGCATCGTAAGTGATCTGAATCGCCTCTGCGTGGCCGGTATCACCATTGCAAATCTGTTTGTAGGTTGGGTCGGTAGTGTGGCCACCAATGTAGCCTGATGCAACATTTTTTACGCCATTAAGCTGGCTGAATACTGGCTCGGTGCACCAAAAGCAACCGCCGGCAAATACTGCAATTTGTTCCTGACTCATGATGTAATCCTTATAATAATGCTTTGGGTGTTTAAGCTGTATTTTATGCTTGGCGCTAATTATCTGCTGTATTGTTAGTCCAAACATCAGGCTAAACATTCATTTTTTCTAAATATTTCTCATCGCCATTATCCATGCAGTTAAACGCTTTATATGTAGATTTTAATTCTTACTTTGCTTCAATTGAGCAGCAACTGGTGCCTGAGTTGAGAGGCAAGCCTATCGGTGTGCTCGCGGTGATGGCAGAAACCACTTGCTGTATTGCTGCCAGCTATGAAGCGAAAGCGTTTGGTATTAAAACCGGTACGCTGGTCAGTGAGGCACGCAAGCTTTGCCCAGATATCATTTTTGTAGAAGCGAGGCCGCCTGTTTACGTGCAGTATCACCATTTTTTAATTGATGTTGTAGAAAGCTGTACCCATGTAGAAAAAGTGCTTTCTATTGATGAAATGGTTTGTAAGCTCACGGGTAGTCAACAGCAGCCAGAAAATGCGCTTAAATTAGCAGCTAAGATTAAATCTGCAATTGCGGAAAAGGCAGGGGATTTTATCCGTTGTTCTATAGGCATCGCCCCTAATACTTTTTTGGCAAAAGTGGCGTCTAACATGCAAAAGCCCGATGGCTGCGTGTTGATAGCACCGCATGAGTTACCGCAGCGCTTATTTGGTTTAAAACTCCGCGATTTAAACGGTATTGGTAAGCAGATGGAGGCGCGTTTAAATCGATATAAGATTACGACAGTGGAGCAGTTGTATGCTGCTAATCGGCAGCAGTTGCAGGTGGCATGGGGCAGCGTAGAAGGTGAGCGCATGTATGATAAGTTGCGCGGGACAGAGCCTTATTACGTTAAAAATGCACGCAGTAGTTTAGGGCATTCACATGTGATGCCGCTTGAGCAACGCAACGAAGTTGGCGTAAGGGCGGTGTTGCATAGATTGTTGCAAAAAGCTTGTATGCGTATGCGTAGCTACGATTTACTTGCTTCAAGAATCAGCGTTAAGGTGAAATTTAGAAACAAGCCAAGTTGGCAGCAGGAGAGCGCAATCTCTCCAACTGATAACACTTTGCGCTTGATTGAAGCACTAGAGACTTTTATGCAGAATTTACCTAGCATTGATGCTGAACCGTATGCCGTTGGTGTGTCTTTTTCAGGGTTGGTCACGGCTGATG
>Ga0208118_100148_pt1 | contig 17298 bp, 21 predicted proteins | sample LakWasMet34_HOW6_2_FD_183876 | JGI IMG/M metagenome (GOLD analysis project Ga0208118, IMG submission 183876) | Freshwater sediment methanotrophic microbial communities from Lake Washington under simulated oxygen tension - Sediment Metagenome... | ecosystem: Environmental > Aquatic > Freshwater >... | reverse complement strand
CGGAAAACGCGCGGCTGTGATTCAAACCTTGCTCGGCACGGCCAAGCTCAACGGCCTCGATCCTTCGGCCTGGCTAAAAGACACCCTCGAAAAACTGCCTACCTGGCCTAACAGCCGTATCGACGAATTACTGCCTTTCGGCAAATCACATTAAATCACGCCCCCATCAACCTCGCTATGTGGTAGGGTTGGACGCTTACAGTCAACTTTGATCCCTTGTTGAGGCGAAGCGCTGTCGATGGTTGTCATAAGTCAAACATTTTCTTTAACGGATTTGAAGTACCGTTAAGCGCCGCTATTTCTGTAACGCTGCAATGATGGGGGTCATCCAAAAAGGAGCCGTTTGATAGCTTTTTACGATACACCCTTCATTGGCGCGCAGGACCAATTGTGGTTCTTGTCCATCCACGGAATTGTCATATAAATACAAACGATCTACCCAAGGGGCAATGACGGCGCACTGGGCGATAGAGCGGAAGAAGCGACTGATAATTTTGGGAATGGGCACGTCATGTCCTCCTAGCATTACGCGTCGAGCGACTCGTGCCGCATTGATGGAGGGATCGGAGGTAGCCACAAAAAACACCCGGATAAAATAGCCCCGAGACCGGGCTTTTTGCAAAAATTCGACTTTATCCGGCCCCGAAAAAACGGTTTCGAACGCAAGACTTCGCCGATCCTGCAAGCACTGCTCACGCCGTTCGGCCGCCAAATTGGCGGCGTTAATCACTGCTTTATGAGAATTCCAATCCCCAAACTCGTCACGAGCGATAAAGTCCGGATTGATGTATTCGCAGCCCTGAAACCATTCATGCGCCAAGCCTTGCTCGGTGATTGTCGTTTTACCGGCACCATTGGGGCCGGCAATGACCAGCAGGCGAGGCTTGGGATTTTGATTCTCGTTCATGGGGCGGGAGTCATGAGTTGTGTCTTAATGGCGGCGGAAACGTCTTGAAGCTGTTGTTTAATCAATTGCTCTACTTCATGCTTTCGTTCCATCGCCAGCAGCAAGGCTTCTCGCATGACTAACTGCAGTTCTTCGTCGGTGGGATCAGTTTCCGGCGCCATCAGGTCGCGCGCGCAAGCCTTATTTATCACGGGGATCTCCTGGCAATTCATGGTAAGAATTTGATATTACTTGAGGTTGATCGACTTTTTCAATCGGTTCGATGTTAACATGTTTGCCAGATTGTGCCGGAGCAGAAATGGATTCGTTCATCGTGCTGTCAATTTCTGTAGGGCTCGTCGAGGTCTTCGAGCGCTTTTTCCTTTTCAAATAGACTGTCCTTCGGTCCACGCCAAGCGCGGTCGACAACGTGCTCAATTGTTTTATTTTCGGGGCAATGACATTTTTGACGTCATCAAATTCTATCCACGCTCGACAAAGCTGATCCGCAGCGTCTTGAGTACGCAATGAGAATAATAAATGGCTGAGATAAAAATCAGCGGTTGCAATCGTACTGACATCCTTCTGACCGAGCCCCTTCAATACGCAACAACTAAATATATGCTCGTCTAAATCAAATAGCTTTGCTAGCTGTAACACTCGTACGTTGTTAATACAGTAATAGTTATCCTGTTCTTGGAAAAGAAGAAATGGATATAGAGCAATATACACTGATAGGAAGTCACGATCGATAAGCTTTCTATCCGTCATTAAATATTCAAAATTGCTCTGCATAGCTAAAATCTTCTTTAAAGATGGATGAGCGGATATCTGTTTAAAAGGCAGCTCTACATAATCATATTCAATACTTTTTAACCCTGATAATTTTTTATTTTTCACAGCTAATTAGTGAGTCAATGTCGATTCGCACTCTTAACAAGGTATAAATTTTGCGACTTTTACAATAAATGTATTATTGACATTTCAGGGCTAATGTCAAATATGTTCTCTTTTAGGATATGATGATGTGGACATCCTGTGTCAGGATTTCACTCTTAAAGAGCATAAAATGGCGTCGTTTGATTGATCGTTAAACTCTTGCAAGCCGCTAAGTTTACGGACTTAGTCATTTTATGGCATATAATGAAATATAAAGGGCGTTGGCGGATTAGTCCTCCGGAGGCTGAGGTCAGAGGTTCGAATCCTCTCGGGCGCGCCATTCGAGATTCTCCCCATCACCACATTTGGGCTCTGTTCCCTAGCCTTGTCAAGCACTCAAGCCGTTTGGCTTTCGCCCTCAGTCAGGATACGCTGATACACAAATCAAGGCAGAGGAATCCTGGCTTGACGCATCAAACGAGCACTAAAGACACAAGGTAATGTATGTTTAGATGCAATATGAATCGTACCTGTTTTAAGGTCACAGTTCGGTTAAGACACGCCGCTTCAATCGCTTCTTGCGCCGTGCAAAGATATTCGGATACCGGTACGCCTACATACTCACCCTGATGTTGCTTACCCAAACAATCAATGATCTTGCGTATGCCGTGAGCAGAGAGCTGGTATCGGGTCCGTTCAACCGGAACACGTACCCGTTCCGCATGATAACGGTCGTCGAGTGAATCCTCCCAAGCATCGAAATCTTCATCCGTATACCGAACCCTTTTCCAATCCCACCTCAATCGTTGAGAGATAGGAAGGTTTGTTCGTGTTGCCGAAAGCAACTGAAGTATCGAGTAAGACACAACCGATGAGCACGCGAGCAATTCATTGATTTGACAGAGCGTTTCTTCATCCCATTCCAGGGGAATGATCAGTCGCGGCTCGTAAAATATGCAACCGTTCAGTATTTTTCTGTTTCTGGGTTGGTAGATGCGCGCCGCCTGATGTATTTCAGACGCCGTATGTTTAAGAGAAATGGATGCCGTCATATCGATCTCCTCTCCAGCCATGGGTGTTGCGCGCAGTCAAGCGGTTATCTAAGAATAGCGCAAACACGCGCTCCTGCATGTGATGACTCTTTGGATAGGCGCGATAAGCGAGAGTTCGGAAGGCACCCGGTTCTTTTTGCACACTATGTCAAACGAAATGTTGTCAGGGTGTTTTTTGCTGCGCCAGAGTATGAAGTTTCCCAACTGACGGGATTTTATTCCTTGAACGCAGGCAGCGTGAACTTCTTCGATTGATCAGTGACACAGGCTAAAATCCTACCGAGGTATCCTGTGCCGGTGGCGCTGATAGGACGGCAGGCAGTGGACGAACATTTTCAAGGACAAGGTTTAGGTTCAATTCTATGGGCAGACGCCTGCCGGAATGTCGCCAATGCCGGCACAGCGTTGATAGTGATGGGGATCGTTGACAAAGCAAAGATGTCGTTGCTGCGAGTTTTTATCGGCATTTCGCCCTGTCTGGGCGGTCTTGATCGCGTGTTGCTGCCGGCATCTGCCTATCGTATCTAGCGCCAACACCTGTTATCATCAGCAGCATTTGGCGAAAACTGAAAATAAACCTTTTTCAAATCGCTGTGTTGATAAACGGTGTTAATAACGCAATCTGAAAGATTCCTGATGGGTATAGTTATGCTGACATCGACACATAAAGCACGGGAATATTCAATTCGTCATGCAAGTATTCCAGATAAGGCAGAATTTCTTGTTTTCGCTTGAGGTCTAAAGCAGCCAAAGGTTCATCCATCAGCAGGCTGCGCGGACTGGCGGCCAACGGAAAGCCGGTCCAGCTTGCGATTCAGCCGATGGCTAATATCCAGCAACTCTATAGCCTAGATCAGACTCAACGGTTGGACGTGGGGTTATCCATCTTCGTTTAGAAGTGGTAATGCGCTCCTAAGCCGATATATTCCACTTTATCTTTATAAAACTGCCCGCTAGGCGTGAATCCGTTATAGTATTCCACAAGAACCTGAAGCTTCCGGCCCAGGACTTGTAAATTATCGAACTCTACCCCTGCCCTGGCGGAGACATCGGTATTCCAGTTATTTTCCTCAAAATTCTTGATATCAACCGCAACGATGGGGCGCATTGAGGCAACATCGATGCGCCACGGGCTTCGAAACTCAATGCCGTATTGCGCCGACCACGGCTTAAGCGCCGAAGGTTCGGTATGGAACAGGCCACCCCCGCCGCCATACAAGCGAACGCCATAGGGAAGCTCATAAGAGAGTCTCAGATCAACGCCTTCGTAACTGAGGTTCACGCGCTCGAATTTAGTGTCGATCTTGCGCAGCAAAAATTCGTCGCCAAGATGTGAGCTCTGATGATAAAGTCGGCCAAAAGCGGAAAATTGACCGGCACGCACGCTTGAATAGATTGATGCAATAAAATCGGTATTGACCAGATCGGACGATGGCGCATCCAGATTGAAGTCGCTAAAGACCCCGGCCTGAATTCCTGCTTCCCATTGCACAGTGGATTGTCCGAAGTTGCCGCGGTAAAACGGTATGGTTTCACCGAAACTCACGGAGCCTATATCTTTTCCGTCAAAGTTGTCGCTCTGGAAATTGCGGAAAGCCGCCGAGAAATGAGCCCAGCGCGGATCCGCCAATAAGGGCTTGAATAAATGACCGGCAGGCAGAAGCCCTGTGGGTAAAATAATGGATTCAGCCGCCGACACAGCCTCATCGGCGGGAACCTGCCCTCCCTCTGTAGAAGTGTCCATAGGCGATTGGCCCGTGGTTTCCGTTGTCTTTACCGCATTAACCCCGGGGATTTCCGCTAGTAGCTGTACCGCCTTGGCCCGGTCGGCGGCGTCCAGGCCGCCTATCGGGAAATGGATGACGCCATCGCGTACACTTAATGACTTAATCTCGAGGTTTAAGTCATGTTTTAACACGCCGGCGGCATAGCCTGCAATGTAGGCGTCATCCTGCGCCGTGGCATACGCAAAAGATGCCGGCACCAGCATCACGCCCAGAACCGCCATCAAGCGACAATCAACCATTAGTTTGTACCCGGCGCACTGGCTTTGACAGTCAGTTCCGTTTGCACTGATTTTACATTGGGCTGGCTACTGGCCAGTGCCATGGCTTTGCCGATGCTTGGCTCGGAATCCACCGTGCCGCTCAGTTTCACTACGCCATTCACGGTAGTCACTTCAATTTGAGAAGACTTCAGGAAGGGGTCATTTAATAGCGCCGCCTTAACATTCATGGTAACCACCGAGTCATCGATGTATTCTCCCGCGGCCTGGGCTTTGTCGGTTACTGACTCCTTTGCATTTTCCAGTTGTTTTTCTGCCTTTTCCGTCGTTTGATCAATCTTTTGCTCAGCCCTGTCAGTCGCTTGCTCAATCTTTTGTTCGGCATTTTCAGCCGCTCGATCGATTTTTTGCCCTGCCTTTTCTGCCGTTCCTTGTTGTTCGCAACCCGCCAGTCCGAGCACAGCGGATAAACAGGTTATCAGAAGAATTCTATGAGCTAATACATTTTGCATGCATTCATTTATCGTTTTCATGAGCGATTCCTTATTGTTGGGTTTTTAAAAGTACACCAAAAGACATAGAAGGACTCACCTTCTAAAACATCGGAGGAAAGAAAACCTCGTTATTTAGATTAAGGAAATATTCATTGAATGCTAGCGTTATGATCAGGCCCTGTCTGTATGGTATCGCACATGAAGCGGCGGGTATCGATACTTGTGACCCAGCGTTTAGACCCCAGGCAGGAAAAATTGTCCAATTTCAACATGCAAGACCCGATGAGCAGATATCCGCAATCGATTTGGAATAACGGTGTTGAAAGACTGGCTCCCTTTCCACTTTAGAAAACCCATTCTGCCTGTATGTTTACTACCGTACCGACTACGGCTTATTTTATAGCTAAAGTGACTCCAAGGTTTTTGGCGCGTACTTCGGCATCAGATGTGTAACCGGATGCTTTAATCCATCGGATTAGACACGTGACGAGGGATTGAGTCATGCAACACCTTATTTTGATTGTTTATGGTTTACTGGGAGAGTTAGTCATGCAAAACCTTATTAAATTTATTTCCGCATTCTTTTTGTCCCTGACGTTAATGACTGTTGCAGGTTGCGCATCGACGCCAAGACATGAGGGATCCGGCGAGTATGTTGACGACAGTGTCATCACCATGAAGGTCAAGGCGGAGTTATTCGATGAGCCCAACCTGAGATCCGGCCAGATCAATGTTGAAACCTTCAAGGGCGTGGTTCAATTGAGCGGTTTCGTGAACGCCAAGTCCGATATGGATACAGCGATCGAAGTTGCGCGCCGCGTCCCGGGCGTGAAGTCGGTCAAGAATGATATGCGGCTCAAATAGAGGAGAATGTCGCCATGAAAACCGTAGACAAAGCATCTCATTCCGCACATGAAGCAGTCGATATGATCGCCAATGCGACCAATCAGGCCGCAGATGCGCTTGGCGAAAAAGGAAATCAGCTGAAAACTGCCGAGAAGCAATTGATGGAAAATTGCCGTGGTTATATTCGCGATAACCCCATAACGTCGCTGGGTATCGCGGTAGCGGCCGGCTTTCTCTTGAGCCGGCTGTTGAGCGGCCGTTAGGCTTTCAAACACCATGGACCCGGACGCCGAAAAAAATGAAACGCCTGGGCGTACTGCCACCTGCGACGCTCCGGCAAGCGATTCCGGCGTACTGGAAGATGCCCGGTCATTATGGCAGGAACTGCTTGAGTTAAGCCATGATCGCTTCCGGCTCGCCGCGCTGGAGACGCGGCGGGCGGGCGAGAGCCTGGTGGCCATGATCATGGTGGGAGTGATGGTCGCCGTCTTGCTGAGCGGGGCGTGGCTGGGACTCATGGCCGCCGCCGTGGCGGGACTGGTCGAGCATGGCGTCATGATAAGCAGCGCCATACTGCTTGCCGTCGCTGCCAATTTGCTGCTCGTGCTGATCCTCTGTGGCGTAATCCGCCGCAACAGCCGTTATTTACAATTCCCTGCGACCCTCCGCAGTCTTCAGCCATCCCCCCAGGACGTCAGGAAGCCGAGAAATCATGATCAAGGCCTATAGTCTAAACCCAAGCAGACCCAAGTCTCTGACGGCTCAAATCAGGCATGCGGAGCGTCAGGTGTTGAAACGTCGACGGGAAGTCGGTGTTCGCGCCGATAGGCTGGTACGGAAGATACACCAACAGATGACTGCTCCTGCGACCTTGCTGCTAGCGGCGGGCATCGGCTTTATCATCGGCGAAATCACCAAGCGCCAATCCCCCAGATTCCGTGGCGACGCTGCCGATAAACCAAGCGCCGACAGGACTACACCCTTGAGGGCCGTGCTGAACCTTGTGGCCTCGGTCCACACTTTTTACAGGGCCTTGCCTCTCGTTTGGATGATGAAGTCCTTCCGTCAACCGGGCGCGTCGGCGCAAGCGCCCGGACGGCGATATTACCCGACGGCAGCGATATCCCATCGCTGACCTCAGTGGATGGGTATAAGTTAGATGCCATACCGACTGCGGCTCGTTTTACGGCTAGTGTGCTTGCAAGATTTTGGCGCTACCCAGGATCGCCACGAAGCTTGGTTCCAGGTCGAGGTGACGTGGACATCTTTGTCCGCGCTTGTTTAGCACAGGAGAATTCCATGACCCAATTAGCCAACACACCCTCTGAACACGCCTCGCAAGCCTGTATCGAGGCATGTAAGGAATGTGCCGAGAGTTGCCGGCAAATGGGGAGCGCCCTTCACTAAGCGTGAATCGGGTTTTTTGATCATGTACTCGATGGGGAACGGCGTCGAATATTTACCAATTCGTAGCATCAAAACCGACCGAAAACAATTTATACAACATTGTTTTTACTATTTTTTTACAATCCTAGTAAAAATTGGACGCCGATTCACAGAGCTATGAAATGCATTTGAAATCTGCTTAATTTTGTATCTAGAAAAGTGTTAACACATAAGTGATGAGCAATGCCTTTAATCGCACGAGGCCAACTGATGCGCTGGTGATCTTTGGCGTGACTGGCGACCTCGCCCACAAGATGATCTTTCCGGCGCTCTATGCGATGGTTAAGCGCGGCGCCCTCAACGTGCCGGTGGTAGGCGTCGCCTCCTCAAAGTGGAGCCTCGCGCAAGTGCGCAAACAGGCGACGGACAGTATCAAGCAAGCCGGCAAGATCGATGATCGAAGCGCCCGCGATCACCTGCTTTCTCTGCTCCAGTATGTGGGTGGTGATTACAACGACCTGAACACGTTTAAAGCACTCAAGCAGACGCTGGGCGATGCCCTACATCCGGCGCATTACCTCGCCATCCCACCCGCGCTGTTCGCGACGGTTATCAAGGGGCTCGGTGCTGCGGGCCTAGCCGATCAGGCGCGCGTCATCGTTGAAAAACCCTTCGGGCGCGACCTGGCTTCGGCCCGAGAACTCAATCGCATCGCGCTGTCAGTGTTTACAGAAGACTCGATCTTCCGCATCGACCACTATCTAGGGAAGGAGGCGATAATGAATATCCTTTATTTCCGTTTCGCCAATTCGTTCCTTGAGCCGATCTGGAACCGTAATTGTGTGGCCAGCGTGCAGATCACGCTGTGCGAGGATTTCGGTGTGAAAAGTCGCGGCGCATTTTACGAAAGTGTCGGTTGCCTGCGCGACGTTATCCAGAATCATTTGTTCCAGATTGTCGCGTTGCTTGCCATGGAGCCTCCAGCATATCAGGGCTTTGGGGCCGTCCACAGCGAGAAAGCCAAGGTGTTCCAGGCCATGCGTCCCCTGCATCCTGACGATGTGGTGCGTGGACAGTACTCAGGCTACCGGAAAGAGCCTGGCGTGGCAAAGGGCTCGGACGTCGAAACCTTCTGCGCCCTTCGGCTTTTTATCGATTCGTGGCGCTGGGAAGGAGTGCCGTGGTATCTGCGGTCCGGCAAATGTCTGGCTGCAACAGCGGCCGAGGTTCTGGTGGAGTTAAAGCCGCCACCGCAAAAGCTGTTCGACGATTCCGCTCCCGTGGCCGGGCGTGCCAATTATCTGCGTTTCCGGCTCTCCCCTAACTCCGCCGTTGCCATCGCCGCGCGCGTCAAGCGCGCAGGCAAGGAGTTCGTCGGCGACCAGCGCGAACTCTACTTGCTGGATGAACAGCCAGGACAGGAAACACCCTACGAGCGACTTTTGGAAGACGCCATGGCTGGCGACGGAGCGCTCTTTACCCGCGAGGATGCGGTTGAGGCCGCCTGGGCTGTAGTCGATCCAATTCTTAATGCCCACCACAAGGCTCACCGCTACAAGCCCGGCAGCTGGGGGCCGAAACAAGCTGATACTCTCATTGCGGCAAGCGGAAACTGGCATAACCCAATATCAGTGAAGGTGGCAAAATGACAGCGGCGAACGACGTGGTGTTCCTGCTGGATATTGACAACAAATATCCGGCTGCCGATCTGACGGTCAAGCGTATCAGCGACTAGATCAAATGTGACTTGCCGGCCTTGCTAGATTTCGCCCGCGCGAGTCATTCCGAAAAGAGGTCACCATGTCAGCCAACGCCGCAGCAGCCATTGGAGTCTCGGCGTCAGACGCGTGCGGTTGTAGGCGTCCGCTGCCTTCTTGATCGCTTCGGCCTGGGTCGGATAAGCGTGGATGACGTGGGCGAGGGTACGCAATCCGATCCCTGCGACCATCGCCAGGGTGATCTCGTTGATCATATCGCCCGCATGACGGGCGACGATTGTCGCGCCGAGAATCCGGTCCGTCCGCTCCTTGACGTGGATCTTCACGAACCCCACCTCATCGTCGTCGGCGATCGCACGATCAACGTCATGCATCGGGATGGTGAAAGTCTTCACCGGAATGTTCCGTTCGCGCGCCTGCCGTACATAAAGGCCGACATGAGCAATTGCCGGATCGGTGTAGGTGCACCACGGAATCGTCAGTGCACTCAGACGCTTACGACCTAGGAACAGCGCATTCTGAACCACGATGCGCGCCGACGCATCGGCGGTATGAGTGAACTTGTGTTCCAGGCAGGCATCGCCGGCGGCATAAATGCGCCGGTTGCTGCTGCACAGGAAATCATCGACCCGGATGCCTGTGATAGTGTCGAAATCGACGCCCGCGGCTTCCAGATTAAGGCCATCAACATTCGGTATCCGGCCTGTGCCGACCAGAATGGCATCGACCGCTACCGTGATGCTGTAGTCGTCGCTAACCAGATCGACGAGTTTCTGCCCGCCTTCCAAGCGCACCTTGACGGCTCGGGTGTTCAGGCGCACCTCGATGCCGTCGCGCGCAAATGCATCCGAGAGGAGCTGTGCGGCGTCGCGCTCTTCCTTGGGCAGGAACAGCGGCTTTTCCTGCGCAATAATGGTCTGTGCTCCGAAGCGGCAGAACGCCTGCGCCAATTCGCAGCCGAGCGGGCCGCCGCCGATGACCAGCAGGCGGCGTGGCAGCTCGGTCAGGTCGAAGATATTCTCGTTAGTCAGGTAGTCGGTCTTGACGAGGCCGGGAATACAGGTTGTGTTCGGTCGCGCGCCCGTAGCGATAAGCGCCTTTTTGAAGCGCAGTTTCGTGCCATCCACGGCCAGCGTATCGGTTCCGGTGAAGTACGCCTGGCCGAAGAAGACATCCACGCCGGCCGCGATCAGCCGGTGCACCGAATCGGAGCGACTGATGCGGGCGCGAATACCGCGCATGCGCTCCATCACGGCAGCAAAGTCAACGCGGATGTCGCCCGGGATTTGCGCGCCATACTGCTCGGCATTGCGCATCTCGGCATACAGCCGCGCCGTGCGGATGATCGCTTTCGACGGCACGCAGCCAACATTCAGGCAGTCGCCTCCGAGCAGGTCACGCTCGATCAGAGCGACCTTTGCGCCCAGTGCGGCTGCGGCGTGCGCCGCCACCAGTCCCGCGGTGCCGGCACCGACGACCACCAAGCTGTACCGGCCTGCCGGCTGCGGATTGCGCCATCCGGCTGGATGCACATTTCCCAGCCGCTCGCGATCGTGCGCATCCGGCGGGGCAGTCGAGTAAATGGCATTGAGCTGCTGCATGGTTGTGATCCTTGAATATAAGGAAGCGGCTAAAGCCAGCCGCCGCGGAATCCGGCGCGCCGTAAACCGGCGCCGACATAGGGACAGTCCCGCATCAGTCGCCAGATCAGTTGGGTGCGATAGTTTTCGATCATCATCACCACGATGCCCTGGTCTAGCCCGAAGTGGCCGTCCGAAACCCAGGCGCTGCAATCGGCGCTGGCGAGAGTCGGATTGAAACTGCTGGTGTACTGCTGAGCGGTCAGCATCTCGGGATAATGTTGCAGCATGTTGCCTGCGGCGCATAAGACGATCTCAGGCGCGAACGGCAGCGATGCCAGCGCCGCCCACCCGCTGAGAGTTCCGTCGTCGGGCCCGTACGGTACGCCACGCGCGGCATAGCCGAACAAGCGGCGCCGCTCGTTGGCCAGTTCGGGCAACAGATTGCTCGGGCCGTCACAGGCCGTCAGGCCCCAGCAGTTTTCGTCATAACCGACGAACCTGTGCGGGTTGCGCCGCGCATACTCACGCTGAACCTCAATGGCTCGTCGGCTGTTCTCGAAATAGTCACAGCGCTTCTCGCGCATGAAGCGATCCCGAATGCCGCGAAAGTCGATCCAGGCATGCGAGTACTGGTGCATGAACAGTGGTCCCGCATACAGATAATCGTAGCCGTACAGATGTTCCCATTGATAGGTTGCCGTCCAGGCCTCGTAGCTGTCGTCCTTGAGCGGATGCGTCGGCGAGCCCATCGCGAGGACGTAAAGGATGATAGACTCGTTGTAACCATCCCACCCGTAGTGCAGGAATCCACATTCCGGCTTCCAGCCTTGCCTGATGGTCGCAGCTCCACCCTGCGACCATCGCCAGTCGACGCGAAGGTATAGCGTCTCGACGAGTTCGCGCAGTTCGGTTTCCTCAGGCGTATTCGTGGTGAAGTACATGCTTGCGGTCAGCGCGCCGGCGATCAGCAGCGCGGAGTCGATGGTCGACAGCTCCGAGCGCCAGATTCGAGCACCGGTGTGCATGTCGAGAAAGTGATAGTAGAAACCCTTGAAGCCGGTCGCCTCCGGGCTGCCGCTTTGATCGCTGTCACGAAAGAAACGCAGCACGGAAAGACTGCGTTTGACCGCGTCGGCGCGCGCCATCCAGCCGCGTTCCACCGCCACCGGATAGACCGACAGGGCGAATCCGACGACGGCAATGCTGGCCGGCGAATTCGCGCGCGAGTTGTCGGCGATCAGTCCATTGGCCGGATTTACCGCTTGCAGGAAGTAGCCGAATGCAGCACGCTGAAGCTGGTCGAGCCGCTGTTCGTTCATCAAAGAGTCGCTGGAGCCACGGGCTGACGGATAGCGTACGCGATCCGGTATGACTGCCGCGTCCGCGCGCGGGGGAAGATCGACGTCCAAGCTCACCTTATGCTCCCAGGTTTGCTTCATGATTGTATGTGTTTCACAGTTTATCTTCTTTAGGCATGATTTTCGTGATGGGCTGCGGCCGGGCGTGTTTGGCCGAAGGCTGCATTTGTGTACTCCCAAACTCCTCGGATGGATATATGATCGAGCGGTCCCGGACGTTGGCAAACGGCGTGAGAGTATGAACTTGACGGTGAGTTGCACTCATGATGTCCTCGGTGCGAATACCACGGACCAGCAAGGCATCTGCGATGAGTGAGCGATGACAGCGCCACGGCACCGCTTCAGCGCACATCAAGACGATTTGGTATTGGTTCGCCAGACGAATCAATTCTTCGAGACTCTGCGCAAACTCGGGTGTTTGCATGTAATCTGCAAATCCTCGAAAGGAGGCATTACGCCAGCCCACGTTCAGCGAATCGATCTTTGCATGACGCAGGCCGCCGAGTCCAGGCATGTGAATATATTCCAAGCCGACTTTCCTTAGCGAACAGAGCAAGGTAGCCTTGTTGAATTGCGGATTGTGCCGGGAACACGGAATGGTGTGCACATCCACTACGCACGTTGCCCCGTGTGCCTTAAGCAGGCCGATGAATTCCTCGAGCGTGTGCGTCGAATGGCCTATCGTCATTACCAGCGGTATAGGTTTTTCCTTTGACATGCCTTATTCCTCGTACTCGGCAACTTTTTTATTCCCTGCGGCCTCTCGGGCGGCGTAACACCCAGACCGAGAGCCCCGGCCGGAAAGGTGATATTAGCTCCAGCAAAAACGAATCCGGTCTCATGAATGCGGTTTCGGATTTGAAGTTTTAGCCGGCAACCGATCTTTGAGATCCTTGAGCGTGAACGGACCACGCTCGGCAATCAATTGGCGAGCGGCTTCCACCTGTTCCCATACATTCCACAGCAGCACTCCTCGCACTCTATCGTTCTGTAGATAGTAGATGACGCCTTCCTCGTTGGGTCGCTTCCAGTCGGCAAAAGTCTCCAAGCGTGCGTCCACTTCGCCTACGGCTTCGTATCCCAAATCGAACATGTCGGAGTAAAAGAATGGCAGGTGATGATAAGGCTCAGACTTGCCTGCCATGTTCAGCCCCGCCAATCGTCCCATTGAATTTGCGTTGTCTTCATGTTCGACTCGGATGCGCTTTCCCAACGCAGGGTTGTAGAATGCGGCAACGTCTCCCGCTGCATAGATGTCGGGATGGCTGGTGCGCAAAAACTCGTCCACGACGATTCCGTTTTCCACCTCGAGCCCGATTGTTTGGGCAAGCTCAACGTTCGGCTCGATGCCGACTCCTGCCACCACGCCGTCGACCACGATTTCGCGATTAGTACGCGTTTGCAAAACATGTTGGTTGCCGCGTGTTTCCAAACCAACAATCTCTTCGCCGGCCAACACCTCAACGCCCTTTTGCTTGTAGAAGTTGGACACAAACTGAGCGAGAGGACTGGGGAAGACGCGATCTCCAATAGCTTTACCAGGGAAAATCATCACCACTTCTTTTCCGTTCAGAGCCAGCGCCGCAGCGATTTCCGAGCCGATAAACCCGCCACCAATCACGGCAAACCGCCGCCCCGTTTCGGTCATAGCACGAAGGCGCCGGTAGTCCGGCAGGGTGCGGAAGTAAATGATCTTGTCATTGCCGAACGGAAGGCGTCGTGGCTTGCCGCCCGTAGCCAGCAAGAGTTTTTGATAGGTGAAAATATCCCCCTTGTCGTCCACGACGCGTTTTTGAGTGGGAACAATTTCTTTGACGACACGGCCAAGGTGAGCCTTGGCCTCTTTGCTCTCCAGCTTGCGCCAGATGCTGTCCAAGGGCTTGCCCTTCCAGAGCGCCTTTGACAGGGGTGGTCGATCGTACGGAGCGTCAAGCTCCGCGCTGATCAGCCCGATGCCGCCGGTTGGATCGACTTCGCGGATACCATCCACCGCAGCGGCTGCGGCCATCCCGCCGCCGATGATTAAATACTGGTAGTTCACCATAGTTTGTGCCTCCTATCTTTCGCTTACTCTTTCCAGCGTTGTTAAAAATAAGGCTAACTATAAAGTCGACCGCAGTCGATGCGGTTCCGCACATAAGCTGATGAATGATGACTATTGAATTTGTGGTCAAGGGCTGAAAAACAGAAGTAGCTACACTAAACCGGGCACACCATCTAAAAAATAATCTGGAAAGAGAAAGTGTTTCGAAAATTTTTCGATATCAATCATTTTTGGGGAGATTGACTCTTTCAACAGCCGGATATGCGCGCCAACGTACTGACTGCAGCTAATTTAAACACTAAGATTCTTTAAGGTTTTGACGAAACCCGATTTCGTCCCGAAGCTTGGTTTCAGGTCGAGATGACGTGGACATTTTTGTCCGCGCTTGTTTTTTAGCATAGGAGAATTCCATGACCCAATTAGCTCACACCCCCTCTGAACACGCCACGCAAGCCTGTATCGAGGCTTGTAGCCACTGCCATCAGGTCTGTCTGGCAACCGCGATGAACCACTGCCTGGAGGCCGGCGGCAAACATGTTAAACCCAAACACTTCCGCCTCCTGATGAACTGCGCCGAGATTTGCCAGACGTCGGCCAATTTTCAGCTCAGCAGTTCTCAATTTTCGCATCATCTATGCGCGGTCTGCGCCGAAGTCTGCGAGGCATGCGCTACGGATTGCGAAAAAATCGGCGGCATGGAGGAGTGCGTCGAGGCATGTAAGGAATGTGCCGAGAGTTGCCGGCAAATGGGAAGCGACAAGTACTAAGGGTGAATCGGGTTCTTTGGCTATGTACCCAAGACCCTTGTTGTTCACTGTGGCAGCGATAGCGCTAACAGCATGTGGAGAGGTAGCGCAGTTGCCGGTTGCGGCGGGCGTCGGCCCTCACCCCCAACTGCCGCCGCCCAACCCCACGTTGATTCCCACGGTGAATATCGCCCAGGCCGTGGGCTGGCCCGCGAATCGAAAACCGCTGGCGGGGCCTGGGATGGCCGTAAACGCCTTTGCTGGCGGACTCGATCACCCGCGCTGGTTGACTGTGCTTCCCAACGGCGACGTATTAGTCGCCGAGACCAATGCGCCGTCTAGACCCAAGGACGCAGAGGGCATCAGAGGCTGGTTTATGAAGCGGGTCATGAACAAGGCTGGCGCAGGCGTACCCAGCGCCAATCGCATCACTTTGCTGCGCGATGCCGATGGTGACGGCGTGGCGGAAACACGGTCGGTGTTCATCGAGGGGCTAAACTCGCCCTTCGGCATGGCGCTGATTGGCAACGACTTCTACGTGGCCAACTCCGATGCGGTGGTGAGATTTCCCTATACCGAGGGCGAAATCCGGATCGCTCAGCCCGGGACCAAGGTGCTGGACCTGCCAGCGGGCCCAATCAATCATCACTGGACCAAGAACCTCATCGCCAGCCGGGACGAGGCACGACTCTATGTGACGGTGGGATCGAACAGTAATGCCGCCGAGAACGGCATCGACCAAGAGGTCGGCCGCGCCGCCATCTGGGAGGTGGATCCGAAGCGCGGAAGCTACCGCATCTATGCGTCCGGTCTGCGCAATCCCAACGGACTCGCCTGGGAACCGGGTTCCGGATTACCTGACTTCGGTACCCGACGGCAGCTTCTTCGGCTGGCCTTACAGCTACTATGGTCAGCATCCGGACGAACGGGTGCAGCCTCAGCGGCCCGACCTGGTCGCCAAGGCCAGGGTGCCGGATTATGCAATCGGGCCGCACACCGGTTCGCTCGGCCTGGTTTATTCCAGGAGCGGAGCATGGCCGGCGCCATTCGACAACGGAGTTTTCATTGGTCAGCACGGTTCATGGAATCGTAAACCGCGCAGTGGCTACCGGGTAATCTTTGTACCTTTTAGAGCAGGCAAGCCCTTCGGCGATCCGATCGACGTACTGACGGGCTTTGTTAGCGCCGATGGCGATGCGTTCGGGCGCCCCGTCGGCGTCGTGCTCGACAAGCATGCGGCGTTACTGGTCGCCGATGATGTCGGCAATATCGTCTGGCGCGTGACGGCATCGACCACGACCCCCGATTCACGTCGGGCGCAGCCAACAGAAAATTAAGCGAGAGACTTAGTTGCAGATATCGACTTTGCTGCCCTCAATGCCAAGCAACCATCCTAGCGGAGGTAGGACATGCCCTATAAAGACTTGAACGATTTGCCCGAATCGGTGCGGGAACATTTACCGAAACACGCCCAGGAAATCTACCGTGCGGCTTATAACAGCGCTTGGGACGAATATGGGCAAGACGAAGAGCGGGCGCGCCGGGTGGCATGGAGTGCGGTCAAAAAGAAATATGAACATGTAACGACTGCATCCGGTGTTGAATCATTCTATAACAACAAGGAGGACTAATCGATGGATGCAAATTATGATATTTTCGAGATTGTCGCAGTCATAAGTGATTTCCGGCTCGTCGATTCGGAGTCTTTTCAGCGAAGGTATTGCACCAACCACGGCCAGACCTTGGCGCCCGGCTATTATGTCGTCAACTGGCCGGAACATATTCGGGTAAGGCGATTTAACGGTCACGCCGCGTTTCATGGGCCGTTCAAATTACGCAAGGAGGCGCAAGCGGCCCTCGACTGGATGCAAAAAGAGAGGGAGCACTTTTTAACCAGATCATCCGGGCTATCGTCTGGGGTCGGTCCGAATGCTAGCCGAATGGAAGTGAAGAAAGCCGGTTCGCAAAAGCTGCGGCCGGCAATGACGCACAAGCTAAGCAAACCGTTTGCGGCTAAAAACCGTGGCAATCGGGATTACGACCTGTCGATTAGCGGAAAGCCGTAAAATGATCGTGCAACAGTAGGGCTGCCCCGGATAGTAGTGAATGAAGGTATAGCGTAAGCGTTCAACCGTACCGCCTATAAAATAATTTTCGTCTGTTGCATCCTGTCCTTTTTTTGTCAGGAGTTTTGGCATGGCTATCACAGCGAAATGGCGTCAGCATATTGAAGCGTGGCAACGTAGCGGGCTATCACAAGCCGCGTATTGCGCCGAGCGGCAACTCAATGTCCGTACCTTC
>Ga0208118_100146_pt1 | contig 17923 bp, 13 predicted proteins | sample LakWasMet34_HOW6_2_FD_183876 | JGI IMG/M metagenome (GOLD analysis project Ga0208118, IMG submission 183876) | Freshwater sediment methanotrophic microbial communities from Lake Washington under simulated oxygen tension - Sediment Metagenome... | ecosystem: Environmental > Aquatic > Freshwater >... | reverse complement strand
ACGACAATTCATTACACCTAAGGTAGCGCATGCTGATGCATGGATTAGCCTAGCTAAGTTTAGTGCAGACGCATTAATGGACAATTCCAACATACCCGCATGTATAGATTATTTTAATTTTTTCAACACTGAACTCAGTAAGGTCAGGATTAAAAATCGTAATGATATTTTAGATTTATTAGCAGTGAATTTTGGAGTCGAAAACGCAAAATCTTTATTAACAATTTCGCCACAGAGCTCTGATGCTTATCAGTTCTCAGCTATTGGATCAGTTTCTAGAAATGAACTACGAGCACCACAATTTTGTGCATTTTTTGCTGCTACTCAATTAAGTTATCAAGTGGTGAGTAACCAATTTACAAGTTATCAAAATAATAAATCAAATATTAAGCTGGAAAATATACAGCAGATTAAAACTAATAGAACTCCGATGTCAGTAAGGGAGGCTAGGAGTTATGTTTTAAACCTGGAACGTGAACATTCAAATACATCCATACGGTCCCTCATATATAAACGTTACAAAACCTTATTTTGGTACCTCACCCTGTTTGATAAGGAGTGGTTTGAAAACAAACACCCTCATGGCGGCAGGGGAGCGACGAAGCAAATACCTACCATTATCGAAGATAGGAATTCAATTCAAAATGCGATCGAAAGATCTAGTCGCCCCAAAGTTACTATCTGGAAAAACTTAGCACAGCAGGCTTATTTCAGAGCGTCATTACGGGATGGCGAATGGTTGGAGATTAAGAAACAGAAAACTATTGAAGAAGCTAAAAATAAACTCAAATATGATCGATTATCAAAATTTGAAGTAATTGAACAAGAGCTTATAACTGCTACTACTTATTTTTATAAAAATACAAAACATATACGCTTAACGTTAAAATCAATTGCTCCACATACTTCATTTAAACTCAATGAGCTACGTTACTTAGTGGCCAAGCATCCTATTCTAGGTAAATATGTATCGGAAACATTGGTCGAATTTAAATCACGTGCTAAACAGCTTTAAAAATATGGGCCTATTTCTAATAGGGAGTAACGGTTCAGGATCATCGGTCTTAGCACCCTAAGACTCTAAGCCATGGATCATCATGCTTATATGATGTAAAGCCCTGTTCAACGGTTTTAAAGTGAGATATGCGGGTAAGGAACCAATTTATTAATCGGTTTTTAGTTTAGTTTTACAATCGTAAACGTCGTCATGGCTATCTTAACCAGATGAGCCCGATGGCATTTGAAGCTTTGAAATTAGGAAGCAACTAGTCGTCTAGCAGAGCGGGTGATTACCACCACTCAAATGCTCATTGCTAGTTTGTTTAAGAATGCCTGCTCTTGGAGCTGTTGATGCAGTAGCGTTAGTTTCAGCCTGTTGGATTGCTGATTGCATGGCTGACTTGAAATCAATATCTTTCGCCTTGTATTGCGGCGTATCTGCATTTGCAATGTTAGAGGCAAGTAATTCTTGACGCTGACTGCGTATACGCAGTGCAGTTTGAAGTACATTTAATTCGGCATCCAATTTTTTCAACATAGTTTTTCTCTCGAAATTACATCCTAAGAATTAGCTTGAAATACCCTTATCAACTACAGCTGTAACAGCATCATGATCCAGTGAATTGTGTAAATGTCTTGCAGCCTCCATATATGGCTTACACATGTTGCTGTTGAAGTCATAAGCGACCATCAGCGAACAGAAAACATCATCGTGGCTTAATGCAAGATTTTTATGCTGCCTCAAGTGGCTTTCTGGGAATGCAGACGAATTACCTGTCCATACAATGAGAGGTATTTTGGTTTGCTCTTTTGGCGCAATCACCACCGGTGCTGCATGAAGGTACATTCCATACTCGCCTAATGACTCACCGTGATCGGCGATATACATCATTCCCACATCGTAGTTTTCTTCGTATGGCTTAAGAAATTTGATTACTTCGGATAGAAAATAATCGGTATAAAGAATGGCATTGTCATATGCATTGTCGATCTCTTGCTTGGTGCAATCTTTGAGTTCTTTCGACTTACATACTGGGCTGAATTTCTCAAATACCTTTGGGTAACGTCTGAAATATTCAGGCCCGTGATTCCCCATTTGATGCAATACGATTAGAATATCTTTACCATTTTTTGATTGGATGTGCTTGTCCAGACCATCTAACATACCTACGTCACGGCATTCTGGATCGCATATTGGGTTGAGGTTTGTTGATTGAAAATTTTGATATTTAACTCGAAGTGCAACACCTTTCGAGTCTGAGTTATTGTCGCGCCATAAAACATCAATTCCGTTTCTAGCCAGGACATCAATCACATTCTCCTGCTTCAAAGCCGTCTCTTTGTTATAACCACGTTGCCCCAGGGAAGAGAACATACAGGGTACAGAAACCATGGTGGAGGTGCCGCAAGCACTGACATTACTAAAGCTGACAACGTTTGCAGCTTCCAGATTAGGAGTGGTGGCGCGTTGATATCCGTTTAGTGCAAATCTGTCATATCTTGCTGTTTCACCGACGACAACGATGACAAGCTTCCGTTTGTTATTATTTTGAGTGTTTCTATAGGCATCAGTGGCGATCGTTTTTAAAGGGGCATTCCGTGCTTCAAACACTTTGGCTTCTTGATTTACATATTTATATGCAGAATAAATTGAGAATGTTGGATTCGCATAAAATCTTACGATTTTATGTTCTCTGATAAATGAGGCATATCCTGCAGTAAATGGTGCAACCACCATAATCGCAGTAATAGTTAGGCTCGAAATAGCTTTAAAACGGCTTTTGAACTCTTGAGAAAATTTACGTGGTTTTGGAAAGTTTTTAATTACAAAAAACGCTGGGATTAGACCCAGTAGGATCAATCTAGCCACCAATTCAAATGTGATTAAACCTTGCAACTCTCTCTGATCGGTTTGAGCAACGTTATCCATCATGGTGTGGTCGATCACTACTCCAAAGCTATCCATGAAATATGCGTTCAGCGAAGAAACAATCAGCAGAACAGCTAAAACCCACTTTGCAGATTTACCAATGCAAAGTATTTGAATGATGATTGTTAGTGTGACTAAAAAGAAAACGAATAGTGATGCCAGGAACGGAAGATTATTAAGGCTGAGTGGATACGTCTTCAACAGGTTTTGGCAAAGCGAAATGTTGCCAGTCACCATAATGAACAAGGATGCCATCATGACCCAGGCATTTTGAGTCTTTGGAACAGGCAAGTATTTCGAAATCTTTGATTTTAAGTTTTCTAAAAACATGGGCTCATTTTTCTGATGGCAATCATCAGAAATCAGCAAACCGTATGCCAATTCTTATCACATTGATTATTAATGGAAATATTCAGTCAGGCACGTAAATTCCTGCAAGTTTTGCAGGATCGTAATTTTTTATTATGCAAAGTTTGCAGAAGCTGAGAGTCAAAACTTGGTTTTTTTAAGAATGATTCCGAAGATGGATTCTGTACGTTTCGATACATGGAAATTATTGACTAATCAATGAATTATTGCTAAATTAAAAAAGCATGTTTCAACTAATCCGAAAATTCATGGCATTTCTTGCGCTGGTCTCAGTTCTGAGCTCATCGGCGTGGGCTTTCTCGCCTGAAGTTTTGTTTGATGATGTTGTTTCGTCTCAAGCAGTCATGCAGGATGTTCACCTGATTAACAAATCCCAAGTGAATAGCAATTCTGATATCATAAATGTACCAATCTCAGAACAATTTTGTGATCATGCTTGCCATATCTCTGCTCACATCACAGCCATTGAGACGAGTGGAATTAGTCACATTCTTCCTGATTTAGATTCATCTACCTACAACATTGAATCTAAAGATCAGTTCACCAATCCAGTCCTTAAAAGTCTCTACAGACCTCCTGCGCTTGTTTGATTAAATTTTTAAGATGCTGAGTGATTTCAGCATCTTGGTTATTGATCCAACGAGAGAGGTCTTACCGTGTATGATTCATCGTCTATAAGATGGCTGTTTGTATTAATAGCTTTCTTAATCAGTTCAGTTACCAATGCTGAGCCATTAACGCTGGAGGCAGCCTGGACTATTGCTGCCCAGAACAACCCGGACTTAAAGCGCTTAATCGCCAATCAGAGTATTCCTGCTGGCGAGTTCCAAGATGCTTCTGGCCCGCTCTATTACAACCCGACACTGAACTTGGAAGGTAGAACCCGCCGTATTGCTCAAACCGGCGCATCTGACCCTTACAGAGGTGAATATGGTATCGGTATCTCCCAGACCTTCGAAATTGCCGGGCAGCAACGGTTTCGTAGACAAGCTGCAGAAGAAAGTAAAACTGCAATTTCCCAAGATATTGCTGAAGAATATCGCGCTCTACATGCGCAATTAGAAGAGCAGTTCATCAATGTACTTGCTGTCCAAAAGCGTATTGAAGTTGAACAACGCATTCTAAAACTCATTGAGCAAAATACGCAGTTGTCTCGCAAGAGAGTAAGCGCCGGTGAGGATAGTTTGCTTGATGGGAATTTGGCCATAGTAGATGCGGAGCGTGCGCGTAACCAATTGATCTCCCTTAATGAACAATTGTTGCGTGCAAGAACTCAGCTGGCAGCCACCATGCAGCTTAAGGCAAATGAATTTCCAGAAGTTGTTGGGGAGTTAACTCCAGCCCAAACGCAATACACACTACAAGAACTATTCAACAAGCTTGATACCCGCCCAGGAATTCAATCCCTGACAAGTAAAGAAGCCTCTGCCAGATCGCGTTTAGAGCTGCAAAAAAGTATGCGTTACCCAGACCTAACTGTGTCTCTAATCAATACGACGGAGGCCAGTCTCGCTGGCAGTGACAATATTTCATCCATCGGCGTATCCATGCCATTGCCGATTTTCCGTCGCAATGCGACTGGCATAGGTCGAGCAACAGCAGAGCTCACTCAATCAGAAATCAACCTGACTTCTGAGACACGTAATGCCAAAGCAGTCATTGAAGCCGCCTGGTTGCGTAGAGAGAACATCAAGGATCGAGTCAGACGCTTGAACAGTGAAGTTTATCCCAAGCTAGAGGAAAACCTGACGCTTTCCAAAAAGGCATTCGAAAACGGTGAAATTGGATTGCCGCAATTACTGATTGTGCAACGACAAGTGGTGGATGCTCAACGCGACATCATTGAAACACAAAAAGATCTTCGCCTTGTACAGATTGAGTTGGAATATGTTTCAGGCTGGCTGTCCCCATTAGCTTCAGCTACACAAGAATAGGAAACAAAAATGTTAACTTTCCTCAGAAAATTATATCTATTTGCACTGGTTTTCTCCGCAATTATCTTTTTCATGCTCCTAAGTGGATGCAGCTCAAAAGATGTTCCAGATTCAGAAACCAAGGCCATCTCTTCAGTTCCTGAGGAGAGTGAAGCTAATGAAGATGTGATTAAATTAAGTAATACTGAAGTCCAGCAAAGCCAATTAACAGTTACTCCTGCATCCAAGAGTGCCGTTCAAGACCAGTTAACGTTTACAGCTAACATTCAGGCTAACCAAAATAAACTTGCCCATGTAACTCCTAGAATTGAAGGCAAGCTTTCCAAGGTGATTGCCAATCTTGGAGACCGAGTTAAAACAGGTCAGATATTAGCTGAGATCGATAGTATTCAAATGGGTGAAGCGAGAGCCCAATACAGAAGCTCTAAAACAGACTTGGCGCTGGCTCAGGCCAACTTTGATCGAATTTCAAAACTGTATGAAGACAAGGTTGTTCCTCAGAAACAATTGATCGAGTCACAATCTGCACTAGAGAGAGCTAAATCAGCCCTGTATGCAGACTCAGAGAGATTGCGAATGTATGGCGGTTTGACAGAACAAAATGGTTCAACCTATTTACTCAAAGCGCCATTCGACGGCATTGTGATTGAGAAAAATGTAGTGATCGGTGAGTTAGCTAGTCCTGCAAACACGATTTTCACTATTGCAGACATGTCTTCAGTTTGGATTGATGCAGATGTTCCAGAACGAGACTTGCAATCCCTAGCTGTTGGTAAATCAGCCAGTGTCACAGTCACAGCTTATCCAGATGAGGTTTTCCAGGGTAAGGTCAGTTATTTATCAAGCGTGGTTGATAAGACTACTCGCACAGCAAAAGCCCGGATCGAGCTTCCCAATCCTAACCTCAAGCTACGCATTGATATGTTTGCAAAAGTACTGTTCAGCCATGCCGGGACCAAGGATGTATTTGTTGTTCCAAACTCCGCAGTGGTAATGGTACAAGGCATTCCAAATGTGTATATCAATGAGAAAGGCGGCTTCACTCCAAGGGCAGTTGAATTAGGCTCCAGATATAACGAGGTAGTTGAGATTAAATCTGGCCTCAAAGAAGGTGAACTCGTTGTTCAGACTGGTGTATATGCGCTAAAAGCCAGACAGCTCAAATCTCAAATCAGCGATGAGCACTAGGAGAACAGCATGCTAAATTGGATATTAGATGCTGCGCTAAAATATAAACTTCTGGTCATTCTGGCGTTTATAGTTGCTGCATTTTTTGGAGTCAAAGCATGGCAGGAAGTGCCTTTGGATGCTTTCCCAGATGTAACCCCTGTTCAGGTAAACGTGTATACGGAATCCCCTGGGCTAGCTTCAGAGGATGTTGAAAAACTGATTACGTTTCCCGTTGAAAGCTCTTTAGCCGGTCTCAAAGGTATTGAGGAAATCAGGTCAGTTTCACTGTTTGGATTGTCATATGTCAGCGTGTATTTCAATGACACTACGGACATTCAACAAGCACGCTTTTTGGTGGGTGAAAAACTGGCGGATGCTCGGTCAAGAATGCCAGCGGGTTATGGAGAGCCAACCCTTGGTCCGAACACCTCTGGTTTAGGCCAGGTTCTCTGGTACACGCTCAATTCCGATAAACAATCTACCACTGACCTACGAACCTTGCATGACTGGAGCGTAAGAATGGTAATGCGTACAGTCTCAGGGGTTGATGACATTACATCCTGGGGTGGTAACGAGAAACAATTTCAGGTTCAAATTGACCCTCAGAAGTTGTTTAAGTACGGCCTGACATTCTCTGGAGTGATTGAAAGACTAACCTCGAATAACCATCAAGTTGGAGGCCAGTACATCAATATTGGCCAAGAACAATTCCTGGTTCGCGGCTTGGGTCTGGTTAAGAACAGTCGAGACATTGAACGTATAGTTGTTTCTGAAAAACAAGGCACTCCGGTCTATGTAGAAAACATCGCCAAAGTCATTGAAGGTGCAGGTCCGAGATTCGGTGCAGTCACTCAGGATGGTAAAGAAGTAGTGATGGGCATGGTGCTTGCCAGAATTGGTGAAAATGCTCAGCAAGTGGTAGATGCCGCTAAAAAGAAACTAGAGCTGGTGAAGGCTACGTTACCAAAGGGCGTCACTCTTGAAACGGTTTATGACCGCACAGCCATTATCGACAAAGCGATTAAAATGGCCGATCGTGCAATGGTTGAAGGTGCATTGCTAGTAATCGTTGTGCTCTTCATGCTGTTGGGTGAGGTGCGCTCTGCTCTGGTGGTAGTTGTTGCGATTCCAATGGGGCGTTTGATTGCATTCATATTCATGGAGAAATACGGGATATCGGCAAACCTGATGTCCTTAGGTGGTTTAATCATTGGGCTTGGTATGACAATCGATGGTCCATTGGTGCTTGTAGAAAACTGTTTCCGTCGATTAGCCCACTATGCTGGTCAAAATGTGGATAGAACGAAGATTGTGCTGGATGCTTCCCGTGAAGTTATCAACCCAATTACGTTTGGCGTTCTCATCATTACAGTGGTATTTCTACCTATCTTTTCTTTGACAGGCTTGGAAGGAAAGTTATTTAAGCCACTAGCAATCAACATGACATTCGCCATGATTGGTTCGATGATCCTGACGTTGACACTCATCCCTGTACTTTGTTCTTTGGCTCTGAAACCAAAAGAAGAAAGAGATCCTTGGCTGATTCGCCTTTTGAAACCTCGCTATGTTTCCCTTCTAAAATGGTGTCTTGCGAATAAGAAAATTGTCGTTGGCGCGACAGGTATTGCCTTTGTTGCAGCATTGGCGATGTTCCCATTCTTGGGTAAAGAATTTATGCCTAACCTTCAGGAACAAGACATTCTTTTTAGAGTTACCGGGATTCCATCTACTTCTTTGGAGCAATCCATTTCAGTTTCTGATCGCGTAGCTAAAAGCCTGAAGAAAACACCTGAAGTTAAGAGCAGCATTGCCATGATTGGTCGACCTGAAAAAGGCGAAACCGCAGATGTTAATTCCATGGAGGTATTAGTTCATCTAAATCCAACAGATACCTGGCCCAAGAAAATCACTTATGGTGACCTGGCAGCGAAACTTCAAGAACAGGCTGAAGAGGATGTGCCTGAAGCGGTCATCTCTGCTTCTCAGCCAATTCAGTCCCGGGTAGAGGAGTTGATTTCTGGGGTCAGGGCTACTTTATCCGCAAAAGTCTACGGCGAAGACCTTGCAACCATTGACCGTATTGCCAATCAGGTAAAAGGAGTTGTTGCTAAAGTTAATGGCGTAGCGGATCTTGCGCTGGAAGCAAACGTAGGTAAGCCTCAACTGATTATTAATGTCGATAGAGAGGCGATTGCTCGTTATGGCATCAATGCAGATGATGTGCTTCAAGTGGTTCAGTCTGGCATTGGCGGTAAACCAGTATCGACTCTGATTGATGGCGTTAAACGCTTTGCCATCCAAGTCTGGCTCCAGCCTGAATATCGAAGTGACATTAGAACCATCAACGATATTCCAATCTCAACCGCTCAAGGTGCTTTGATTCCGCTCTCTCAGGTTGCAAGTGTCAATATCGAAGAAGGTTATTCATTTGTTAGACGTGAGCAATTGCAGCGTTATGCGGTTATTCAAATGGATGTCCAAGGTCGCGATATTGATGGCTTCGTTAAAGAGGCCCAAGCAGCCATTGATCAGAAAGTGAAGTTGCCTAGTGGTTATTGGATTGAATGGGGTGGTGCATTTGAAAACCAGCAACGTGCTATGACCAAACTGGCGATCATCGTGCCTCTTACCATCGGGTTAATTTTCGTCCTTCTGTATACAGCCTTCCATTCATTCAGATACGCAGGGCTGATCATCGCCAACGTACCGTTTGCTGCGATTGGGGGCATCTTTTCACTGGCTATAGCAGGGCAGTATCTCTCAGTTCCTGCTGCAATTGGATTTATTGCCGTGTTCGGCGTAGCAATGTTGAACGGTATTGTCCTTGTCGAATTCATCAATAGCCTGCGAGAAGAAGGCAAAACAATTGATGAAGCGGTATTAGAAGGCACAACCCTTCGTTTGAGGCCGGTTATGATGACGGCAATGGTTGAAATTTTCGGCCTCATCCCATTCCTGCTTGCAACAGGTGTCGGCTCTGAAATCCTCCGACCACTTGCAGTGGTGGTGATTGGTGGCTTACTCACTGCTACCGTGTTGACACTAGTTTTCTTACCCGTTGCCTATGACTGGATGGAAACCAGAAGGGAAGCAAACGAAAAAGGGATGTCTCGCAAAGCTAGTTAATTACCAAACTGGGTCAGGTGGGGCTACTGCCTGACCATTTAGTTAAGTATTCATTAGGAGCAATGTCGTGAATGATTCAAAAGATACCAAAAATGAAGGTAAAGACTGTCAGGGCTGTTGTGGTCAAACATCTGAAAAAGTAACAGCGCAAATCAGTAAAGCATCAGTTGTTGCAGCTCAGGCTGAAATTTCCTCTGATGAAGTATTTGCCAAGTTGCGCATTGAAGAAATGGACTGTGCTGCTGAAGAGGCTGAAATCCGGCGCGCATTGAGCAAAATCGAAACAATCCGAAGCCTCAGATTTAACCTGGGCAAAAGAGAATTAGGCATTGATGCGGATGCTGACAGCGTCTTACAAAGTATAGAAGCAATTCGCAAAGCGGGTTTTACACCAAAGCTGGTAGATGAAGAAACTGATTCTGGGAAGTTTTTAGAGCCCGAAAAAGGTTTTTGGGCGACATGGGGTAAGTTGCTGGGCTCATTAATTCTGGCGATTTTAGCTGAGATCCTAGACTTTGCTTTCCCGGATGTTCAGGAAATTAATAACCTTGGCATGGCTTTGGCAGGCGTCGCAATTATTATGGCTGGCCTGGATGTATACGTGAAAGGTTTGAAAGCGCTGACGCAAGGACGATTGAATATCAATGCACTAATGACTGTAGCTGTAACTGGTGCGTTCCTCATAGGTCAGTGGCCAGAAGCTGCCATGGTTATGGCACTCTATGCAATCGCAGAAGCTATTGAGGCTAAGGCCGTTGATCGCGCCCGAAATGCAATCAAAAGCCTGATGGCACTTACCCCAGAGAATGCTGAGGTTCAGCAGTCTGATGGTTCCTGGAAGCGTGAACTTGTAAAAGACATCCAGATAGATGCGAAAGTACGGGTCAAGCCAGGCGAGCGAATTCCTCTTGACGGGATTGTTACAGCTGGTCAGAGCGCAGTTGATCAGTCACCTGTAACGGGTGAAAGCTTGCCAATCGATAAATCACCGGCAGATGAAATTTATGCTGGGACCATTAACCAGGCAGCAGAATTGGAAATGAGAGTTACTGCGCTCTCAACTAACAGCACCATTTCTAGAATTATTGAGGCTGTTGAACAAGCTCAAGGCTCAAGGGCACCTACTCAACGGTTTGTAGATAGGTTTGCAGCAGTTTATACGCCTGCCGTTTTCGTGTTGGCACTAGCAGTAGCGCTTCTGATGCCTTGGCTAATGGGTTGGACTTGGTTGCAATCCATTTACAAGGCTCTTGTACTGTTAGTGATAGCCTGCCCTTGTGCTTTAGTCATATCCACACCTGTCACGGTAGTCAGTGGTTTAGCTGCAGCAGCGAAGCGTGGCATTCTGATCAAGGGCGGCGTATACCTTGAAGAAGCTCGCAAGATCAAAGCTGTGGCGTTAGATAAAACCGGAACAATCACTGAAGGTAAGCCTAAGTTAGTAGCATCCGTGATGTTAGATGGCGAAGAAAATAAGACCGAAATCGAGGGTATTGCTGTTAGTTTGGCATATAGGTCTGACCACCCTGTTTCCAAAGCAATCTCCGAAAAATCATCTGGTAAATTGAAAAATGTCACTGATTTCAAAGCAGTCGCCGGTAGAGGTGTTCAAGGTGTTATCAAGGGTAAAACTTACTATCTAGCCAATCATAGGTGGATTAAAGAACTTAATCTTAGCACTGAAGCATTGGAAATCCGACTTGGCACATATCTGAATGCTGGCCGAACAGTTTCTTTACTTGCTAATGATGAAAAGGTGCTGGCAATTTTCGCCGTCGCAGATACTATCAAACCATTCTCTACCATAGCTATCGAAGAGCTAAAGAAATTGGGTGTGGCCCCAGTAATGTTGACTGGAGACAATGAGGCAACAGCAAAAATAGTGGGAATGCAGGCTGGTGTTGCTGAAATTAAAGGGAATTTATTACCCGAAGATAAACTTAAGGAAATCGAAGCGCTTCAGAAAAAATATGGCACTACAGCGATGACCGGCGATGGTATTAATGATGCCCCAGCATTAGCAAGAGCAGACATCGGTTTTGCAATGGGTGCAGCTGGAACGCACACAGCCATGGAAGCAGCTGATGTTCTTGTGATGAATGATGACCTACGTCGACTGCCAGAAACTATTCGCCTATCTCAACAAACCCATACGATACTTTGGCAAAACATTGCTATTGCACTTGGTATCAAGTTTATTTTCTTGATACTTGCACTATTTGCGAATGCTTCAATGTGGATGGCTGTATTCGCTGATATGGGCGCTAGTTTGATAGTAGTAATGAATGGTTTAAGGTTAATTCGTTATAACGTCATTCAATAAGAGTCTAGGGGTATTTGATTCCAGCCCTATCATAATAGGCATTGCGACACAAAATTAGTAGAGGTTAATAATAGTTTTGGTTATTAACAGAATCATATGAAAAGAGTATGTTGTTTTTGGCTTCAAAGAAACTGAGACAAAATAAAGCTTTTAAGATTGGTGAATTGTCGGGGGAAGCATAACTTGGTCCTAAAGACAGCTTTATGCTTCCAAAGCAAGAAGCCAGAGATATGCTTCCATTAAAAGGCTGCTCTGACACGCTTCCTCTCATTTATATTTAAATAATCGACAGAGTGACGGCACATCGGTACTTCAACAACCAAACAATAGTTGTCTAACCAATGTTTCATTTTTTCTAGCCTCTATCGCAGAGTTCTTTGACCCATGGGAGTAACTTCCTTTTTGATACACTAGACATAACTGCATCCTTGGCCTAGTTACACCAACGTAGAAAAGCCTTCTTGTTTCAATTCATCCGTGTAACGGATGCCTCTTGCCATGATGATTCCCTGATGATTGCGCTACGAGGCATTGTAGAAGACAAAGGTTGGAAGCAAGCTGAGGCTGCCGAAGTGTTTAAATTATCACAACAACAAGTTAGTGACTTATTGCAAGGGAAGATTGATAAGTTATCTATAGATTTGTTAATGACTTGCTTGCATCGGTATAGATGCATATCTCCCATAAGCGACTAGTTCTACTTAACTTTAGCTATCTTAGTGGTTCAAATTTATGTTTGTGAAATTAGCAAAAATATGCTTCCCCTGACATTCATGGCATCACCAAAGAAGTCGATTGCATCTACCATTAATGATACCGAATGCGCATTGAGACCACTTAATACCTCAACCACAAACATAGTAAAATTAATCAGCAATGCAATCCAAAGTATCTTGCGATACTTTGGGGTCAGAAGCATGTTGTTATTACATCCACTATCACAACATTCTTTATCCATATTTGTTCCGAACAAAAAATGGTCAGAATTGTATTAACGTTTTAATGCCCAGTATGACCATTAGGTTTTCTGACGGTCATTTCAACTCCATCTTTTGTGTCAGAGGGTGAAGCTCGATTGACTGGCGGCAAATCATTTTCTACTTCATGAGCCACTGTCCCCTTTGGATGCTTGTAAAACCCAGGGTCTTTGTAATCATTGCGTGCCAAACCCTCACGTACTTTGAGTGTAGTAAACATGCCGCCCATTTCAATAGCTCCAAATTGGTCTTTGCCCGCCATCATGGGTAGCGTGTTTTCAGGTAGGGGCATTTCCATCATCTCTGCCATATCTGTCATTTCAGACATGCCCGTTTCACCCATCGGCATATAGTCAGGTACTAAGTTACCAATTTTCTTCATGAGGTCGTTCTGCTTTACTCCAATTAATGTTGGCACATCATGCCCCATAGCATTCATGGTGTGATGGCTCTTATGGCAATGGAAGGCCCAATCGCCAGGCTCATTTGCAATAAACTCTACTGCACGCATCTGTCCCACAGCTATGTCGGTTGTTACTTCGGGCCATCGCGCAGTTGCCGGTACCCACCCACCATCAGTGCCAGTGACTTCAAATTCATGTCCATGCAGATGTATCGGGTGATTGGTCATTGTGAGGTTGCCAACGCGAATCCGTACACGATCATTTTTACGAACCACAATTGGATCAATTCCGGGGAACGCCCGACTATTCCAAGTCCATAGATTAAAGTCCAACATGGTATTCACTTTAGGCGTGTAGCTGCCAGGGTCAATATCATAGGCATTTAGCAAAAAGATAAAATCGCGGTCTACTGGCATAAATTTTGGATTTTTGGGATGTGTTACCCAACTCCCCATCATACCCATCGCCATTTGTAGCATTTCATCAGCATGTGGGTGATACATAAATGTGCCAGGTCGTTTAGCTTCAAACTCATACATAAAGGTTTTTCCTGGCTCAATTGGTGGTTGACTTAATCCACTTACGCCATCCATTCCATTGGGCAAGCGTTGTCCGTGCCAGTGAATACTGGTTTTTTCTGGTAGTCGATTTGTGACATAAATTCTCACCCTGTCTCCTTCAACCACTTCAATGGTTGGGCCGGGACTTTGTCCGTTATAGCCCCACAAATTGGCCTTCATGCCTGGTGCGATTTCACGGACTACAGGCTCAGCGACCAAGTGAAACTCCTTAACGCCTTTATTCATGCGCCAAGGTAGACTCCAGCCATTCAGCGTAACAACTGGGTTATAGGGTCTTCCCGTATTCGGATGTAGTGGCGCTTGGGTATTTGCAGCCTCAGCTGACACAATTTCTGGAATAGCCGCCATCGCAACCTTACTAACTGAGGATGCAGCAAGACCTGCCAGCCCAAGTCCTGCCAATTTAAAGAAACCGCGTCGATTTAGATTTGGTAAATTCATTATTATTGTCCTTCCATAGGGTTAGAGCCAATTAGCGTCATTTGTAATGAGCTATCGGCCAACCAAAATTCACGTAATGCTTCAATATAGTTTTTAACACTAGCAACCTGTGCTCTTGCATCACCAAACAGCTCAAACGGACTTGTGAGCATTCCGTTGTAACGAAGCTGATTTTCACTTAAGATTTTTTTGCGTATCGGTACGATTTCATCCCGCAAATGCTTGGTGACATCGTAGTTGGTACGGTAGGTGTTATACGCTTCACGGATTTCGGATTGTGCGTTGATAGCCACTTGTGCAGTCTCATTGACCGCTTGCATATAAATAGCTTCGGCTTTGGCCACTCTTGCAGTGCCCCAATCAAAAAGCGGAATTTCAAAGGACACTTCGAATCCTTTTTTGTAAGGCTCACCTCGTCGGCCTTCGAGTACACGGGCTGGACCGATTTCAAGCACATTGATAAAGCGTGTGGTTTTGGTAAGCCCTAATTGCTTGGCCAGAGCCTCCGTTTGCAAGCGAGAGGCTTGTAAGTCCAGACGATTTTCAAAGGCAGCTTTTTCAAATGGTTGTAGATCTTCAACAGCTTTGGGGAGATCAGGCAATCGTTCAAGTAAGGTCATCTGGTCAGCAGATACACTCAATAACCTCGACAATGCCTCATATGCCCGCACTTGCTTATTTCGGGCATTGGCATAATCTAGCGCCGCATCTGCATAGAAGCTCTGCTCTCTGGCTTGTTCCAGCTTATTCCAGTTGCCTGCCTTATACATGCGCCTAGCCAGCTCAGCACTAGCCTCAGCACTTTCTTTTACTTGTTCGCTATAACGCGCTAGCTCCCTAGCTGCTACTGCATTAAAGTAAGCAAGACGAGTATGGTTAGCCAGTTTGAGTACTTCCAGTGCGGTTTCTTTTTGCACCTGCTCAAAACGCCGCTTTTCGATTTCCACAGCTTTAGGCATGGTGATTAATGAAAAGATATTAAAAGTAAAAATCTGCTCTATTTTGTAGTCACCATTATTTTTTGTATACAACATAGAGAATCGCGGATTAGGCAAACGGCCTGCTTGTACAAGGTCTGCTTCTGATATACCTAGCTCATAAAAAGAGGCCTGCAGTCGCTTATTGTTGAGCAAGGCGATTTGAACGGCAGATTCAACATCCAGCTTATGCTCAAGCAAAGCGTTCACTTGATCATTAACTTTGCTTTGCTCGTCTTTCGTCTTAGGCCAAGCAATTTCCTGCTTGATATGTTGTTGCGTGGTTTGCTGCACGTTACCAAAACCACCATCTTTAGAAAATGTAGCACACCCACCCAGTAGTAAGCTGGCACTTACCAAAACAGTGATTTTTCGATATTGCATAGGGAATTGATTAATGTTCATGAGCCTCTCCTTGTGTAGCTTCATGTTGGTGAGTGCTGTGTTCCTCTTGCTTTGTGGCTTCATGAGCGTGCTCAGTTTCATTCGCACTATTATGCTGATGGTTATGCCCAGCGCCTTCAGCGGACGGAAGTGACAGCACACCAATGCCATGACGGTATACAATCTCCCCGCCCAGCCATGCAGTGGTTGCGATTGCACCTGATAATACAAACAGGAGTGCCAATACTGGTATAGACATGACTTGATTTGCACGTGTTTTCCAAGCATCCCAGCCTGCAATCGCTACCAAGCCTAAAGCTGTTGGAATAGCCCATTTTCTATGTAATAGCATGGCAGCATGTCCAGCATCATCGTGATTCATACCAGAGTTAAATGCCAGCCAACCAAATACAGCAGCAACAACAGCACTCAGCGCCGCTAACCATAAAGTGAAGTGCCCAGTAGCAGCCAGCAAAGGAACGGCACTGTGCTTGCGAAGCATGTGTGCACCCAAGCCAAACAATAATGAAATCAGTGTTAATGCGATTGGAAAATGCACAACGGCAGGATGCATATTCGGGATAATGCTGAAGCCTGTGCTGGCCGGATGAGTAGTTGCAGCTGATGCTTCTGACGTTTTATCCATACTCGGCATAGGCTCGGTCATATCATGGTCTTGCATACCATTTTCAGAGCCATGAGCATGTGGAGCAGCCTCTGGGTCATTGGGCTCAGCAGGGTTGCTTGGCTGAGCCATATTTTCCATTTGGCTGTGATCCATTTTCCCCATGGGGCTATCACTTGCTCCATGCTGATGTTCAATGGAGGTCATTTTGGAATGATCCATTGTGGAGCCTGACTTTGTGCTCGGACTGGGTGTAGATTTTTCGCCGGGCATCTCATGATTCATGTGCTGATGGCTCATATTTGCCATGTCATGATCCATGGTGTTGTTTGGAGCGCTATTCACTTGTGCGTCACTGTGCGCCATTTTGCTATGGTCCATGCCACTGTGATCCATAGTTGGCTCAGCACTCCCCATTTCACCAGGCTGCATATCGTGTTGCATGCCTTGCATCTGATGCCCAGCGTGCCCGCTATCACTCGATGATTGGTTGATAGCCTTCCAATCAGTTAAGGTGTCTTTGCTAATAGCACGATAGCCTTCGAACGCTGATTGATAAGGAGCGTCACTTGAAGTTGTTGCACTATCTTCGAGTGCAAAGGCTGTGGTCGTACCAAATACCAACAGTGTGAGTAGGCCCAATAAATATGGGCGGATAATCGCGGAAAATTGCCGCTTGGGAAATATGTAATTCATAGAAACCTCTCATTAAGTTTTTCCAAATTAACTAGCTCGGAAAAATCATTCTTTGCAAATTAAATGCTTAAGAATGCTTGTGAATGCACGAACAGTGACAAATACAATCTGCCTCTATCCGACAAAACAATTTAAATATGAGTGAATCGTGGAGGTCGTTCTAGACCAGAGGGAATAAAGCCAGAGAAAAGAAGCGTGTTGTAACTAAATCTAATTTCACCAGCATTTAATTGTTGAAATAAATTGGATGAGGTCGTTTGGAATGTAAGTCCGGAACAGCAGGTTGTACATTTACCACAGTGAGCACAAGCGTGTTTACTCTTATCTGTGCCTTGTGATGCGTTATCGCTAGTTTGCAGTGTGTCATGAGCATGTTCTGCGCTCATGCTATGTTCATTATGCTGGTCGTGGTGGTTATCAGTTGTAGCATTTTGACTGTGATGACTGGAAAGCCGCTCGCAGTTCATCATGGCAATCGATGCAAGCCCTTGCGTAGGGATTGCAATCGCTATAAGCCATATAGCAAAAATTTTAATTAACTTTCTCACGTGATTATTATTACATATCTAATTTAAATAAATCTAAAAAAACATTGCGCACTGTAGCCCCCTAGATGGGCAGCTTACTTCGCTGCCCATTTTTACTAGGTTATCAATACAAAGTCATTACTTCATATGATGGTCGCAAGGCATCAATGATGCGTTCACTTTATGTTCTTCCATCATTTGTCCCATCAAAGTATCCATAATTTTTTGATGCTCAGTGAACCACTCATCACGCTCTTTTTCTGACATGCCTGCTTTCGGTTTCATCTCACGGCAGACCGCCATGTTGTCGTGTAACATTTGCGCATGTTCATTGAGTAGTTTTTGTTGCTCCGCACCCTTTGATGCCTTCGCCTCTTCAAGCTTTTGCTTAGTTAACTGTACATTCTGAATTAGCTTTTCTTGAAACGCATCTCGACCCGCCATTACGCTAGCAGAGGCC
>Ga0208118_100139_pt1 | contig 20486 bp, 17 predicted proteins | sample LakWasMet34_HOW6_2_FD_183876 | JGI IMG/M metagenome (GOLD analysis project Ga0208118, IMG submission 183876) | Freshwater sediment methanotrophic microbial communities from Lake Washington under simulated oxygen tension - Sediment Metagenome... | ecosystem: Environmental > Aquatic > Freshwater >... | reverse complement strand
GCCGTTTGCTTAGGAACCGGCTCAATGAGATTAGGATGAAGAGACATGGCAATACCTGTGTAACAGATAATAAATAGCCTTGGACTCCTGTTCGCTGCGATTGTGCGACCAATTCGCCAACAGTATCTGGCCGTTTTTGAGAGAGAGTTTCCCAAGACGTCAATAAAATATGACAATAAAGGCCGTAGAATATATGGGCAATGGCAAAGAAGCATTGGATCGAGTACAGCTATACTGTGCCCCTCCAGCGCCAACAAAAACCGACAGTACTACAACCCAACTTGCTACGAATTTAAAGTTGAATCTCTTCATAGTTACCTCCTTGGTTTGAAGTGCTATGGGTACATTGTGGTGTTCATTGTTAGTGGGAATTCCACCCAACATTCGGACGGCCTTTTCAGTCACATGAATTCTTTGATATTCAAGGCTGATAGAACTCTCGGTCTTCTCGCTCCAATGCTTCCTTAAAAGATCAGGCGTTTAAAGCTTACTCTTTCTATATAAGCTTGTAAATTCTTGCATGTCATCTCAAATATAGTTGACAAAATTGAAATTTTGCACAATTATTAGGTTGACATTTTAACGATTTTGCACAAAGTTGACTCATGAAGCTCCCTGTCCACTATAAATTCGACTTAACCCACGAACGCTTGAATATCATTGCCTCCGTTTTATTGGAGGAATTCAACAATACGCTTGACGATCTAAATTCCGACTACGACGGCAATTACACTCGGGGTTGCACAGCATTTGGCCGGCAAAAGAACAGGATAATCCATTTAGCTTTATCGGGCAGGTATCCTTGGTTGCAACTATCCAATAGCGCGAACGATCTGGTTTTTAAGATCGGTTCAATCCCTTGCCGGTTCAGCACCGATAATCCTGACAGCCCGAAAAAGAATGCAACGCTAATCCCTAACCGCTATCAACAATCGCTGATTGACGAAACAGAAAGCGATGAGCCATGCCGGTTTTGTTTCGTATTGGATAAAGGCTATAACGATGATCTTGAACCGAAAGTCGTTTTTATAGGCTTTGATGCAGGCGGTTCAATAAAGTGCCTGTGGGAGTCTGACACCGTCAGAACGCTGCATAGCGTTACCCCTGTCGCTACGCCAAACGCGGTTGAAATCGGCAAGCCGGCAGTTACGCCTAAGCGGTCGTCTAGCGATACCGATATTGTTAAAGCCGAGGAGTTATGAGAGCTGATTTTTTAGCTCAAAACCTACGGCTTGCCCGACTATTTCATGGGTTTTCATTACAAGAATTAGCGGACACGGTCGGTAAGTCTAAGCAGTATTTGAGCAGGCTGGAATCTGGGATTGAACAACCATCCGAAATCCTGGAGGCAGCTTTGGCAGAAGCCTTGGATGTATTGCCGGGCTTTTTTAGTGCATTGGACCCTATGCCAATAGCTGACGAGCAGTGCCATTTCCGTAAGCAGCTCACGACGAAAGTGGCTTTACGGCAAGCCGCCCGGGCAAGAGGGGAAATGTTTAAGCGCTTGGTATCTGTTCTGGACAGGAATCTTGATTTCCCCGCATATGGTTTTTTACATGAGGAGGCGACTACACCCGAAGAAATTGAGAAAGTGGCCGAAGCCAGCCGTGCAAACTGGGGTTTGGGACTGGGCCCCATTGCCAATATGAGCCGTGTGGCGGAGCACGCCGGCGCCGTTTTGATGAGAATGGACGGATTGTCCAATGAAATCGACGCAATTTCTTTCGCCACTCGGCGGCCGGTTATTACGCTGAATGCCGAAGGAAAATCGGCATGTCGAAGTCGGTTTGCGATTGCTCATGAGGTCGGGCATTTAACGATTCATATTGGCGTTCAAACAGGCGACCGGATGACAGAAAGCCAAGCAAACCGGTTTGCCAGTGCGTTTTTAATGCCTAGAGCTTATTTCATCAAAGAATGCCAACGCGCGTTCAGAGGAAGTAGGATTAACTGGTCTGCTATTGTCGATATCAAGTATAAATGGAAGGTTTCTAAAGCGGCCATTCTGTACCGGGGACGGCAATTGGGCGCATTTTCCGAAGAACAATACCGGTCCGGCGTTATTTCCTTACGTCGGCACAGCGAGGCTATTCAGGAACGTGAAGATAATGATTTTATACCGGAGTCACCAGAGATCATTACCGATGGCCTGCAAATACTTGAGCAGCAATGCGGCATGCCGCGAAGTGCTATTGCACGCGAAATGTTTGTGAAGCCGAAAGTTATTGATCAATTGTTGGGTGTGCCGAATTCGGTTCACTCAGGGAATGTTGCCAGTCTTTTTGATTAAGCTATGCCTGGCCAGTCATACCGTCCGTCCATCCAGACAGCTCAGATCGTCTGAGACGATACAGCGCCGAGGTATCTCGATGCACCCATGGTTCTTGTCGATCCATTCGGGGTGGGTGTGCGCTACGTCCTGATAACCGGTCCGTGCAGCCGCGTCGAAGAAGCCTTGAATTGTCGCCGCCAAACCAGGCTGGTTGTTTTTGGGGTAGCCGCAGAATTAGGAAAATATCGTACGCTAAGTTGTGCATGCAAGCTTGTATATCCCACTCGGTTTGGCTGTGTCCAGTTGGAGTATACTTCATTCTGACACGCTTGATTGGTGCTAAAGAGGCTTAGCGTACGATTTTTTCCGTTTCGTGAGCAGACCCCTATTAGGACAGGATAGGCTTTTACGCCGCTATCTGGTACGGATCGCCCCCGCCTTGTCCTTGCATTGTTTTCGTATGACACAGATAATGAAAAAATTTGCCAAATTAGTGAAAACTAATGATACAAATAACGAAAAACCCGGCAGATGAAAAACCCAAACAGCGACTTAAGACAAATCACTTACATAATCCACCCGTCAAGTCGAGGAGTGGGCGGGTGCAATTAACCGGTTTGAGCGTTCTGAAGACATTTTCTGGGTTTTTTGCTTAGTTTGTTCGAATTAGAGATGATAGGCAGAATCCATACTTCAAAAAATGCTAGGTGTCTCGATAAATGAAGTGTATCTGCGTAATCTTTGATTTGGACGGGACGCTTGTCGACAGCGAGAGGCTTTGTAATCAAGCGTTTCTCGATTTACTTCCAGAATTGCCTGATACGGTGGAGTTATTGACCAGGCGATATCGCGGAAAAAAGCTTGCCTCAATTCTTGTTGATATTGAGAGCCAGCTTTGCCAGACGCTGCCAGATACGTTTGAACAGAATTATCGCCAGCGTGTTGCCGAACTCTTCTCTCATGAGCTTAAACCTATGCCCGGTGTTCTTGAAATGCTCGAAGCCACGCACTTCCCTAAGTGCATAGCCTCAAGCGGGCCGCCTTTGAAAATTCATCAAGCACTACAAATTAGCGGCCTTGCGCCTTACTTTGGAGACAACATCTTCAGCTCGTATGAAGTTGGCTCTTGGAAACCGGAACCAGGCCTGTTCCAATACGCTGCAAATTCAATGGGCTTTATGCCCAGCCAATGCGTGGTTGTAGAAGATAGTGAAGTTGGAATTGAAGCAGCTGAAGCAGCAGGAATGAAAGCATTCCAATATGTGCCATATGGCGAAACCGTGCTATGTCAAGGCGGAACACCATTTTACGATATGTCTCAGCTTCCCCAGCTACTCGCTCACATTGCTAATAATAGCCAGCGCAGCACCTTAGCCTAACAAGTTACTTAAGTTTGTTTTATGAACCCACGCATCTATGAAACTGGTTTGGAAAACTTGGCCCATATTCAGGCACTAATTTTCAAATCCGCTCGAATACTTCAGTCGCAATACTATAAAAAATCAGAAATTGAAACAGCATTGGAGTTGGTAAATGGCATAGAAGACTTGATTACCGCCGGTAGTTTTTTTGTCGCCGAGCACGAAAAGGAAATCATTGGTTGCGGTGGTTGGGCAATTGATGTTTGTGACATCCAGAAAGCGGAGATAAGAGGATTTTTTGTGCATCCGGATTTTGCTCGAAAAGGTGTTGCGACACGCCTCCTTGCAACATGCGAGAATCAATGTTCACAGAAAGGCGTTCAGGTCTTGTATCTTACGGCGACTCTTTCAGGCGAGCCATTTTATAAAAAATGCGGATTTTCTGAACTTGAAAGATTTAAGCAGGCCTTGTCAAACGGCGAATCGTTTGAGTTGGTCAAAATGGCAAAAGAAATACAATACAATGGGGAATTGTTGATAGACAGGTAATGGTGACCTGACCATCCGTAATCTGGATATTTGCCACCAGCTTCCACATCTGACAAATTTTTCACTATTGGTGGCGTAAAATCTGGAATTTTTCATTAATTGTGTCAACAGTGGGAATGGCGTGTGACACAATTAATGAAATAATTATTTAAAATCAATGGATCATTTTTCAATAATAGTGTCACCCGACAATTGTATTCATGTTGTCTTGCAGCCGTTCCGCGCTCGTCCTCGTCCGCTCGCGCTCCCTCGTTCCTCGCTTGTCACTCAGGAAAGAGGCGTTCAGCAACTTCTATTGCTTCATCCAGGGTGTCAAAAACCCCGTAATTGGTAGGGCGGTCCCATGCTCCGCCATCGAGGCGGCGCACGTTGTATCGCGTTTCGGTTGAGGAACATTCGTCCGTAAGGATGAAAGGAATACGCCACCAGGTAACTATTTCTTTCTGGCTGCGTTCTTCGTTCGGAGTGCAAAAGAAATCGGGCGGCAAATCTGGGTTAATTGCGATTTTAGTTTTTATCATGTGAATCGTTATTGTCGTGTTAACTGTAGCGGAAACGCTGTAGGCCGCGCCGTTCGCGGCTGGCCGATCTTTTCGTAATATACATATACCAAGGGGCCGCTATGATGCTTTGTTTTTGCGCTGGTATCGTTCCATGCGTTCCCGCCATCCGAAGAAGATACCGCCATCGTTCTCGTGGATGGATTTGTCTCCTATCAGTTTTAAGGCGCTTTCGCCTGTTTCGACGTTAGGATAAATTGCGACGAATTAACGACAGGGTTATCCACAGATTTTGTGGATAGATTTGCCGAACGCTTTTCTTTTCCTGCTCATTATGGGGTTAATTAACCCCAACCTGGGGCTGGCACGCGACAATATGTCACATTATTAACATAAGAGTACTCTGATATGCTATTAAACATTGCTTATGCTCATAGCAATACTTTCTCTCTCAAATCCGGCTTCGCGCCGGATTTTTTTGTTTGGAGTTTTTTATGCCCGCATTTCCAAGACCAAATTTGCGTCCTGCTGCCCCCTGCTTATGGCAGCAGGACGCCTCAATGTAAATGTTCCGAAGAGTAATAGCGGTCTCATAAATCACTGGGACATTCCAGCAGGTCGTTGGTCGTCGTCCCGTCAATCTGTAAGCCGTTGCGGCCATTCAACGAAGTGACGTTCAGCGTGCTTGCGCTTGTATCGGCGCCGAACACCACATAGGTTTTACCAGCACGCCCATTGGACGAACTGGTTGAGGCCATCGCTGCGCCCACCGCGATGTCCGCGATGCCGTCATCGTTGAAGTCGCCGATGCCGGTGACGGCGTAACCGAAGCGGTTGGTTGTACTGCCGTCGGTCAGGCGGAAACCGTTGCTGCCGTCGAGCGCAGCGAGGCTGACGGAAGCGGAAAATCCACTGTTTGAACCGAACACGACATAGGCCGCATTGCCGTGCCAGGAGCCGATCAGCAAATCGCCGACACCGTCGCCGTTAAAGTCGCCGGCACCTGTCACAATAAAAGACGATACGTTGCTGCCGGCGCCGGTCATGGCGAAGCCAGTGTTGCCGTCCAGGTGGCGGACATCCAGATTCGCCGGAAGGCCTTTCTTGTTGCCGAAGATCACGTAACCCACGCCGAAATTGGCCGCGCCGTTGCCGACAACCATGTCATTCAGGCCATCGCCATTCACGTCGCCGGCATTCGCGACGCTAAAGCCCAACTGGCTACCGGGAATGCCGCTGATGCGGAAGCCGTTGCTGCCGCTGAGACTGCCGACCGGAACGGCGTCCAGGCTCAAGCCGACTGTGCCGAGCAATACATAGGCGGCGCTTTCGCCGGGGACGCCGACGATCACATCTGTCACGCCGTCACCGTTGATGTCGCCGGCGTTTGCTACCGGTGATCCCAGTTGGCTGTAGTTGGTTATGCCGTCGCTGCCGGAGAGTGTCGATAGATTGGCTGGAAAAGTCGGGCCACTGGCGGAGCCATAGAGCAGATAAGCGGCACTTGGCAGGGAGGCATTGTGGGGGGCACCGACGATCAAGTCGCCAATGCCGTCTGCATTGAAGTCGCTCGCATGACTGACCGAATAACCGCGAAAGTCGTTAGCTATCATGCCGTCAGCACGCACATTGGAGTTGCCGTCCAGCCCAGTGTGTAGAGGAAAGGATGCCTGAATGGATACTGCAGCCAAGGCCGCAAGCAGTAACCCAATTCCCTGGCCGGCTACTGCCGAAATTTTGGAGCGGTAGTTCAGCATTTTACTTGCGTTTGTGATGAAAGGGAAAAATTGGCATTGGTGCCGATTTGTTCCCAATATCTAAACAAACGAAGATTAAATGCGCCTGAAAATAACCGCTAGTCATGATTTTTTCTTGTCTGCGTCCTCTGTACACGACAAAAAACCTAAACCATTGATTTACAAGAAGGGCAAATAAGGATCTTGAAAGTCCATCGCTAATCGGTTTCACTCTCTTGCGACCAAACAGGAGGTGAAATGGAATTGAGCGATGGACTGAGAGTGATTCTAAAAGGACATTTAGATTGGGGCAAGTGCCGGTTGGATTGTTTTGTTGGGATGCTGTTGGCCTTAGTGCGGCTGAAACGCATGAACCTGACGCAACTGGCGTTGGCCTTTGCCAGTCAGGCGAAGCCGAAATCGCGCTATCGGCGGTTGCAGCGATTTTTTCAGGAAGCCGTCTTTGATTATGATGCGATTGCGCGTCTGACCATGCAGTTGTTTGATTTTTATGAGAAATCGTACTACCTCACGTTGGATCGAACGAACTGGAAATGGGGTGAAAAGAATCTCAATATTCTGACGCTAGGCATCGTCTACAAAGGTGCGGCGATTCCCGTGTATTGGCTGGTATTGAATAAACAGGGCAACTCCAACCAGCGCGAGCGCATCGCCTTGTTGCAAAGATTTATCGCCCGTTTTGGTCGGCAGGGTATTTTGGGCGTCCTGGGCGACAGGGAGTTTATTGGCGATCGATGGTGGCAATGGTTAAGCGATCAGGACATTCCTTATCTGATCCGGATGAAGGAAAACCAGTTGCTGACGGCTAGCCCAGGTCAGGAACGTCCTGTCCGCTCGCTGTTCGCCGACCTGGACGTGGGCAAAAGCCGCGCGCTGAGAAAAAAGCGCCGCATCGGCCAACAGTGGGTATGGCTCAGCGGTATGAAGCTGGACAGCGGTGAACTGTTGATCCTGGCGGGTAGCCAACGTTTTCCGCAGCCGGTGGAAGTCTATGGTTTGCGTTGGGAAATCGAGAATCTGTTCCAATGCCTGAAAGGCCGCGGCTTTCATCTGGAAGAGATGCGCCTGACCCGCTATTTTCGGATCAAAAAGGTGATGGCATTATTGGCCATTGCCTTTTGTTGGGCGCATAAGACGGGCGAATGGAAACATCAGGTCAGGCCCTTAAAACCGAAAAAGCATGGCCGACCAACAGAGTTTGTTTCGCTATGGGCTGGATTATCTGACAGACAGCCTTTTGCATGGCCTCCAAAAAATTGAGGATAGGTTCAGGCTATGGGTGTTGTTTTTATGTCCGCCCGACATGATCGTAGTTGACGGACAGAATCCCGAAATAATAGCTCTCCAAACATGAGTGAGAGCCTGTGGATAAATTTTTTGTCGTGTACAGAGGTCTACTTGCATTGGTCAAGATCTATGAGGGGTAGTCTCAAAAAACGGAATTTAAAGTACGCTAAGCAACTATAAGTAGTGATTTCTAAAGGAATATCTGGTGCAGCCAAATGCGATATTTACCTGATCCGAATCTCTATCAATAACAATTTGATTTTATTAAAGAAGAAACCAAGTGGTGTACGATTTTTTCCGAATTCTGCGTCTACCCCATATTACAAGCGACAAAGCAAATAATCTACGTAATCTCATAATTTAATAACTTTCTAATTTAGAAAGGCAAGTATAACACCTGCTTTTCAGACGGCCTGAGGCTAAGTTGAGGTCTACTCCAACTGGATATAGTCAAACCGAGTAGGGTATCAACGTTCGCAAGCACAGCTTAACGTACAGATCTTTCCTAATTCTGCCTTTCCTTATTGGGCTTCTTTTCCGTAGAGGAATTTCCGGACGTTATTTTTGCGCGAATCCCTTAATGCGCATCATCCGTGTGCCATGCCGGCAGCATGTAGATGTCATGGGGCTTTAAACCCATCTTTTTCAACGTATCAATCGTGGTTTTCTTGGCCATTTTGTGTAAATCGATCACGGTAATCGAGCCATCGTCCATTTCGGGCAGATTTAAAAAATTGTTCTGTACGAATGCGTATTTTTCATCGGGCGAAAAGACGACATGATGCGAGCCAGCGGCGGTTGGGATTGATTTCAACAGCACAGGTTTTGCTATGGATTGGCCGCTGATGTCGAAAATGTTCAAAGCGCCTGGCTTTGCGGTGGTGACGTATAACCGGTCGTGTGCTTGATTAAAGTAAATTTCTAAAGGAACGCCTTGCTTGATTTCCGAAAAATCATAAATAGGCTGAAAATCAAACGTGTCACTATTGGCCTGCCATATTGCTTTCCATAACTTGCCTTCGAACAGGGTATTGATATAAGCCAGCGGTGGATTTGCATGCGGCACGAATACCGCTTCTACCGGCGCAGAGCCTGACGGGCTGGGTTGGTCGGACAATTTATGCGTGGACAGCACCTTACCGCTCGTCGCTTCGATTACGGTGACGGTTTCACCGGGATCTTTCAGGTCGGACGGACGCACGGTGCTGGTAACCATAAGCCGATTAATATCTTCTTGTAGCCCAATGCCGTGCGGGTACCGAATAAAGGTGTCCTGGCCATTAGCGGCAATGACCTGTTTGACTTTATCCGTCTGCGCATCGCCGACAATCACATTACTCGATCCCATACAGGTGAGATACCAGGTTTTTTGGTCTGCGGTGAACGCCATGTCTTCACCGACCTGGCATTCAGGCACATCCAGTAATTCAATGGTATACGGGGTACGCTTCATGTTGATCACGCGCAAGGCGCCATTGCCCAAGGCGGTGATATAGGCTTTGCTTAAATCTTTGTTATAAAAGAAATGATGGGAAACCGTATCCGGCGGTAGCGGCAAATCGGTTAAGATTTTGCCGAATTGCGGCGAATCAGGATCGACATCAAGGATCGCAATGCCTTCCCGGCGCGGCGTGCTGCCGGGTTTGCTGTCGTAGTTCACCATCGCCAATATTTCGGCATGGGCGATCGTTGAAGTCAGCAGCAACAGGCTGCACAGGGTCTTTACAATTGTTTTCTGGATCATTGTCATAGCTCGAATTGAATGTCGAAATTTTAAAAATGCTCATTTGCAATCTGCTACAAACTCGCTATTTAACTCACAAACTTCCGCTGTTGCCGGTCGATGCCGATTTTCATTTGCGGAATTCGATTGCTCGAACCCCCTCTTTCTCAGCACATTCTTTGACCGTTGCTTGGCCTGGGGCAATAGAGACACCATAGGCCTCAAGAAAGCCCAAGACATTTGGGGAATCCCCCTCTCATTCCTGGACGGCTAAATCATCCTCGTTAAAAATGCCCGTCGATCATGTCATTGGACATAGCCATTTCCTCATAAAATGGTGAAGAGTAGGGCGCTGCTTGTTTTAAGATCATGCTTTAAACAAGCCTCCCAGTAATTCGTCATAGCACTGTTTTAAAGGCACGGTGGAGTGTTCGATTTTCATGCGCAACAACGCCCCTTGCCAGGCATTTATCCAAAGATCTGCCATTTCCCGTGCGGATTTATCGGCGCGAATCGAACCTTCTCTTTGAGCGCAACTTAAAGCCAGTTCCCAAGCATCACGATAACTGTCCAGCGCGGTTTTCAAGGCCATTCGACAGACACCGCTGGTGTCACCGATCTCACCCATTAAATTCCCTAATAAACAGCCCCCTTTGAATTCGATGACTTCCAGTTCCCTCATGGTTTCTTTGACATAACGCTCCATGGCCCCGAGAGCATTGCCTTCGGATTGTTCCAGATAACTTTGCAGTCGTTCCACATAGATCGCTATGTAGTGGGTGATTGACGCCGCCGCAAAGTCCTCTTTACTACTGAAATAGCTGTAAAAAGAGCCTTTAGGAATTTGTACGGCATCAAGAATCTCTTTTAGCCCCGTCCCATGAAAGCCCTGGAGCATGAGCAAGGAAACGCCTTGATTGAGTAAATTTTCACGCTTGGTTTGTTTTTGAGAGATCTTTTGCATGCGCACAATATACGACCGGTCGTCTATAATGTCAAAAAAATTAGACCGGTCGTCTTTTTTATTCAGTCCGTTTATCCCCCCGTTTTTAAGAGAGAGGGATCGACGTTTAATCCTCAAAGTGACCGCCTGACAAACGCTAACTTTCGGTTATCCCTCCAATTCTTATAACTATCTCTTGAAACTTATTTCTGAATAACTCATGCTACGGATGAGTTTTCGGAGGTGTTATGCTGGTCGGTTATGCCCGTGTTTCGACGCAAGACCAAAATCCCGCCCTGCAGCTTGACGCGCTCAAAGCAGCAGGTTGTGAAAAGCTATTTGTTGAAAAAGCCTCCGGTGCGCAGCGTGATCGGCCGGAGCTATTAGCTGCGCTGGACTATCTGAGGGCAGGGGACAGCCTGGTGGTCTGGAAACTGGACCGTTTGGCTCGTTCCCTTAAGCAACTGATCGAAACAGTAGAGCTACTGGAGAGCCGCGAGATCGGGCTCCGCTCCCTGACCGAAGCGATCGACACCACGACCGCCGGCGGGAAATTGGTGTTTCATGTGTTCGGCGCCCTGGCCGAATTCGAGCGTTCGATCATCCGCGAGCGCACGAGAGCCGGTTTGGAGGCAGCCCGCGCCCGCGGTAAAAAAGGGGGTCGTCCCCCGGCCTTAGTCGCGAAGGACCTCGCGGCCGCCAAAGCGATGCTGTCCGATCCGGACATTACGATGGAAGAGGTGGCCAAACGTCTCCGGGTGGCTCCTTCTACGTTATACCGACATCTGCCGGGAGGCCGGGGAGCCATTCAGGAGACAGAGTCATGTTGACACCGGTCGCCTACCTCGAAGCCAAGGATGCTAGCCGCAACATTCACCGCGCCTATTCGATTGCCTATGGGCAGGACCTCTTCGGCAACTGGATTGTGGAAACGACTTACGGGCGAATTGGCGCCAAAGGGCGGACTATCGTGACTGTCGTCGACAATGAAGACGAAGCGCTCAAATACGTGCAAAAAGCTCTCGAACGCAGGCAGTCTGCCCCGAAGCGAATCGGTGTAGGCTATGAAGTTCGCGCGACATTCGATCTGGATCCGTAGCCGACTTTTAAAATCCTGTTGCTAAAACCCATGCGATTAGCCCAGAGCCGGTGCCGTACTAAAAGAGGGGGTTACTGATCCCAGAAGAAAAGAGTAAAGGGTATCGCTCAAGAATTGAGAATTCCAGTTAAAACGGCCATGCATTCTTGTTGTAAATCATCCCCCTGAAATTATTTTAAAGCAGCCATGGGTAATGGTAGATTTTATTGTGGTCGACAGGCAAAGTCGACCCATTTCTGCCGATCGACACGACTACTCCTTTTCGTCTGCTCCTTTACTTTTAGTGGACATTCGCCCAATCTGGTGGATCTTCAATAGTAAGTTATTTAGGAACAACTACTAGCTCTTCGAGTTGATGGTTGACACATATGCATTATGGAACGCCTATCGAGCAAAGATTTAGTAGCGAAATATATACTCAGCTTTCACAACAATATCAGTCTTTCATAAAGAGGAATCGGTAGATGAAATAAAATCTGAATGACCCCTCTGCAATTCTGACAAAAATGTAATCTTCTCGTCATGTCGGTGTCAGGAACGGATTGGTATCCTTTGCTCATGCATCGACTATTGTTTATTTTGTTTATTTTGCCCGTTGTCAAATTGGCCGTCGTCGGCTGTGCGAGTTTTCAGGATCGTAAATTGAATCCTGCCGAGTCAGCGGATCACCTGCAAAAACGGACCTTGTCAAACCCGGAACTGTTGAGTTTTATTGCAACGGTTATCGGAGGCGGACCCGTGACGCCGTCAAAAAACTGGAACGTGGATCGACTCACCCTGGCAGCGCTGTATTACCATCCCGACCTCGCGCTGGCACGTGCACAGGCGCAATCCGCCGATGCCGCCATCAAAACTGCTGCGCAACGTCCGAATCCCAGCATTACGATTTCACCCACGTGGGTTCGCAATCTGGCGACAGCGGCCATTCCCTGGATCGCGGCCACTACGATCAATGTTCCCATCGAAACCGCCGGCAAACGCGATTTTCGTATCGATAAGTCGGAACATTTGGCCGACGCGGCGCGTTTGCGAATCGCGGATGCGGCCTGGCTGATACGAGGACGCTTGCGTTTGGCCCTGCTGGAAGCCTATACGGCCAAGGAAGCGGAGCGCCTGCTTCATCAGCAACTCTCCCTCCAACAGGCGATCAATCAACACGTGGAACAACAACTGGCAATAGGCGAACTCAGCCCACTCGAAGTTACCCGATCGCATCTGGCAGTCAATCAATTAAAACTGAACGAGAATGCGGCACGTAAACGCGTTATGGAAAGTACCGTGCTATTGGCTGCCGCGATCGGTGTACCGGTCGACGGTTTAACAGGCATTCAACTCGATTTTAGCGATCTTTCCAGCCCCCCAGACTTGCAGGCTATTCCTGTCACCCAATTGAAGGAGCAAGCCTTGCGGACGCGTCCTGATATATTGGCTGCTTTAGCAGACTACGCTTCGGCGCAATCCGCGCTACAACTGGAAATAGCCAACCAGTATCCCAATATCCAGGCCAACCCCGCCTATACCTGGGAATTGGGCGAGCACCGCTGGACGCTGGGCGCAACCCTGCAACTCCCCATTTTGCATCAAAATCAAGGCCCCATTGCCGAAGCCGAGGCGAAACGCCATGAGCTTGCCGTGCGCTTCGAGGCGTTACAAATGCGTATTGTCAGCGATATTGATCGCGCTCATGCCGGCGTGGCTACTGTACTGGCTAAATGGAACGATGCCGAAAAACAAATCCAACTTCAACAAGAGAATCTCCGTTCAGTTCAAGCCCAATTTCAAGCGGGAGAAACTGATCGTCTGACTTTGCTCGGCGCTGAGCTGGAAAAAGCCGTTGCCGAGCGTGCCCAACTGGATGTGCTCGTCGAAACTCAACAAGCGCTCAATGGCTTGGAAGATACCTTGCGCGAGCCCCTCGCATCGGCACTCAGCAATACGATGATTGCTGACTCTGCCGTCCGGAAACACCCGCAATGAAACCTGCCGCTTGGCCCAAAATAACCATGTTAGCGGCCTGCACCCTCATGCAGGCTGCGACCCTACAGGCTGCCGACGAAACGGAAGTGGTGACCGAAGTGGCGGTGCAGACCGGCAAAATCACACGGGCTACATTGCATCGCTACGTGATGGCTTATGGCATGGTCGAACCGGTACCCGCGATGAACGGAAAACCGGCAGCCAGTTCGAAAATTGCCGCTCCAATTGCAGGTATTCTGTCGCAAGCGTTTTGCGAGGAAGGCCAAACCGTTAAAAAAGGCACGACCTTATTTGAGCTGGATACTCGCGCCGCCGATGCGCTGGTTGCCAAAGCAGAAGTCGCCGTCGACTTTGCGCAGAAAAATTTTGCCCGTAAACAGCAACTGAATGCGACCGAAAATATTTCGCGCAAACTTTATGATGAAGCCGAGCTATTACTTCAGGCGGCTCGCAAGGACTTAGCCAATGCCCAGACGCAACGCGAGTTGTTGCGGATCAAGGCCCCTTTGTCGGGCACGGTCGCGGCCATCCATTTCAAAGTCGGTGAAACCGTGGGGCTAAACATGGCGTTGGCGGATTTGATTGATCTGGATCGTCTGGATGTTGCTCTCAAAATACCCAGTCAAGAAGCGATCTCGCTCCGATTGGGCCAGACCGTCGAGTTTAAGCTTGGCACGACAGCGGGAAGCCGTCCGGATGCGCAACCGATGCAACCGGGGAAAGTGATTTTTATCAGTCCGCAAATTGACCCGCTAACCGATACCGTTCTGGTCAGGGCCTCACTGGACAGTGGTTCCGGGATACGCTCTGGGCAATTCGTCAGTGCCCGAATCGTGGTTGAAGAACGAACTGGCCGCTTGGCAGTGCCACTCGAAAGCGTGGTGAGTAGAGAAACGGGGAGCACGATTGCCTTGGTAGAAGGAAACAAGGCCAAACAAATTGCCATCACACCGGGATTGCGTGACGGCAGACTCGTGGAAATAGCGGGAGATGCCATTGAAGAAGGCATGACAGTGGTGACCCAGGGGGCTTACGGACTGCCGGCCGAGACGCAGATTCGAGTCATAAAATAATGCTGCTATCGCCTTTTGCTTTCCCGCTTCGTCACCGATTGACCATCGTCTTCCTTTGCATAGCGCTATGTCTGGCCGGAGCCTATGCCATATTCAGCATGCCGTCGTCGATTTTTCCGCAGACCAACTTTCCGCGTGTGGTGATCTTGATCGACAACGGCGTGATGCCGGGCAATGAGATGATGGCGACCATCACACGCCCGGTCGAGGAAGTGATGAAAGACATTCCCGGCGTACGCACCATCCGCTCGAAAACCGGACGGGGCTCGGCGGAAATTAACGTGTTTTTCAACTGGCAAACCGATATGGTGCAGGCAGAACTGTTTGTCCAGGGGCGACTGGCCACCGTGCAAAAATCGCTGCCGCCTACCGCGACGTCGGCCGTTTGGCGACTGACTTTTGCGGCTTTTCCGGTCATCGGCATCAGTCTGACCAGCCCCGAGCACTCGCTGACCGATCTCTGGGAAACCGCACGTTACACGCTTCAGCCCCGGTTGTTGCGTATCCCCGGTGTCGCGCGCACCGGCATTGTCGGCGGACGCGCGCCGGAATATCACGTCATCGTCGACCCGATACGCCTGCAGGCGGTGAATCTGAGTCTCAGCCAAGTCTCCGATGCACTGGTTAAAAACAATGTGATCGTACCCACCGGCATGCTGGAGGAAGACTATAAACTCTACCTGACCGTCGTGGATGGTCGCGTGCATACGATTGAAGAGCTGGAAAACCTGACGGTTTCAGCTTCCATTCCAAGTATCGTGCAAGCGCCCGCCCCCCCACAGCCAATGGCTGTTGCCGGTCATCCCGTTCGCATCAAGGATTTCGCCCGGGTCGAACGGTCTCAGGAACCGGTATTCAATGTCGTCACCGCCAATGGCGTCAATGCGGTTTTGCTCAATGTCTATAGCCAACCGGACGGCAGCACGCTCGACATTGCGAATCAACTCAAACAGGAGCTTGCATCGCTGAAGAAAAGCCTGCCAGCGGGTATGCAAGTGCAGGTTTTCTACGACCAGTCGCTGTTAGTAGGCGACTCCATTCAAAGTGTATGGGAAGCCATCCTTTTGGGACTGATTCTTTCGGTAGTCATACTATACGTTTTCCTGAAAAACTGGGGCTCCACGCTGGTGGCCGCCATCGTGATTCCTGTTACAGTTTTAGTGACCTTTCTGACTTTGCGTATCGTGGGATTCGGTTTCAACTTGATGACACTGGGCGGTATTGCGGCCGCCATTGGTTTGGTGATCGACGATGCCATCGTGGTGGTGGAAGCCATCCATGCAAAGCGTCAACAAGGTGCGGAGCGGCTTGATGCGGTGACCCAGGCATTGGCCGAAATCTTTCGGCCATTGCTGGCCTCTACCTTGACGCCGGTCGTAGTATTCATTCCCTTGGCTTTTCTGGAGGGTGTGGCGGGTAGCTTTTTTAGGGCGTTGGCACTGACCATGGTGGTATCTCTGCTGACTTCACTGGTATTGGCAGTCACACTGATTCCTGCATTGGCTAGCTGGTGGTTGTCACCCCCCAAGCACTTAGCCCATCCACCAAAACTTTCCGAGATACCGGTATCTGATTCTCAACCCCATAGGGCAGCTGGTTGGTTTGAACGTCTGAGCGAAGCTTATGAGAGGATATTGCGTAGGGCGCTTAAGCACACAAAAGTGGTGTTATTGGCTTGTGGTTTGATAGTGGCAGCGGGTATCTGGTTGTACGGCCGCCTGGAAAGCGAATTTCTGCCTTTCATGGATGAAGGCGGTTTCGTGATTGATTACCATGCCCCCTGGGGCACCGGTCTGACGGAAACGGATCGGCAACTGCGACAAGCCGAAACCCTTCTGCGTGCCATCCCGGAGCTGGAAAGCTATTCACGGCGCACCGGAGCCCGATTGGCTTTGGGCATCTCCCAGGCGCACAAGGGTGATTTTTTGGTCAAATTGAAAGCCGATCGTCACCGTAAAACCGATGCAGTCGTCGCCGATTTGCGCAAACAGCTCCATGTTGCCGTACCTGGGCTGGAGTGGGAGTTCGCCGGGATACTCGGCGACCTGATCGGCGATTTGACCTGGTCGCCACGGCCGATTGAAATCAAACTGTTCTCAACCGACGTCGAATGGCTGAAGCAGAAAGCTCCGCAAATTCAGGCAGAGCTCGGCAAAATTGCCGGTGTGGTCGACACTTTTGACGGTTTGGAAACCACAGGTCCCTCGTTGAGCCTGCGCGTACGCTACAGCGATGCACTGCGCTTCGGACTGACCGCCAACGATGTGGCATTGGCGGCCGGTACCGCGATGCTGGGACAAAAAGCCTCTTATGTGCTAGAAGGAGACCGCGTCGTCAATATCCGCGTGCGGATGAACACAGACGCAACGGCGCAAATTGCCGATCTTAAGGAATTACCCTTACGGGCGGCCGATGGCAGAACGGTGAAGTTATCGCAAGTAGCCGATGTCGTGACCGAGCCTGGGCAGTTGGAATTGCATCGGGAAGATCTGCGGCAACTGGTGGCGGTTTCCGCTCGCCTGGAAAACCGCGACCTGGGCAGTGCTATTACGGAAATCAAGGCCAAACTCCAGCAAGACCAGACCTTACCGCCCGGTGTGTTGGAATTGGGCGGCCTTTATCAGCAACAGCAGGAGTCATTTCAAAATCTTCTGATTGTGCTGTTGGCTTCGATCTTTCTCGTCTTTACGGTGCTGTTAATCGAGTTTCGCTCGTTCCATGAACCGGTCGCCATCCTGTTGGGTTCGGTGTTGGCGTTGAGCGGTACGGTTCTGGCCTGGTTTATGACCGGCACCTCGGTCAATATCGTTTCGTTACTCGGTGCAATCATCGGCATCGGTGTGGTGGCGAAAAACGGTATCCTGATGCTGGATGCGGTGCATCAATTAAAATTGCCAAGCAGAGACCTGGAAGAGGCGCTGATTGAATCCGGGCGGCGGCGCTTGCGTCCGGTTTTGATGACCTCCATGGCGGCGGCATTAGGCCTATTACCCTTGGCCTACGGTATCGGCGCCGGCTCGGACATGCTAAAACCCTTGGCGATTGCCGTGATCGGTGCGCTAATACTTTCCGTGCTACTCTCGCTGGTCGCTACGCCTACGGTTTATTTTGTCACCCAAAGATGGGCGGGAAATAGCCGAAGGTTTCATCCATCAACACAGACTGAGCAGTAATTCAATATGACAATCGCATCAAACTGGCTCTTCTGGGCGCTGTTATCCGCGGTTTTTGCGGCACTGACCGCTATTTTCGCCAAGATTGGCATTCAAGGTGTTGACTCGGACTTTGCGACGCTGATTCGAACCGCAATTATTATGGTTATTTTGTCCGGCTTCGTGTGGTTCGCTGGAAAATGGAGTAACCCGTTGGACTTGCCGGCCAGAACTTGGCAGTTTCTGACGTTGTCTGCTTTGGCGACAGGCGCCTCGTGGCTTTGCTACTTCCGTGCGCTCCAGGTGGGCGATGCTTCAAAAGTAGCGCCCGTAGACAAACTGAGCTTGGTGCTGGTCGCCATTTTTGCATTTGCCTTTCTGGGCGAACGGCCCACGCTTCGCGAATGGACCGGAATCGCGATGATCGCCGGCGGCGGACTGTTGCTGGCCCTTAAACGGTGAGAAATGTTCACCCCTTCAACGTGCTACCCCACGCCGCAATGATAGAGAAAACCCATGCGCATCCTGATAGTCGAAGACGAAAAGAAAACTGCCGCTTATCTGCAGAAAGGGTTGAGCGAACAAGGCTTCGTTGTCGATATTAGCCCTGAGGGTGAAGAAGGCTTGTTGCTGGCCACCACCCTTGAATATGACCTTATTATTCTCGATGTGATGGTGCCGCTACGGGATGGCTGGTCTGTGCTTAAAGAATTAAGGCGTAGAGGCCAACAGACGCCGGTCTTGTTTCTCACTGCCCGGGATACGATCGATGACCGTGTAAAAGGCTTGGAATTGGGTGCCGATGACTATTTGATTAAGCCGTTCGCTTTCGTCGAATTGCTGGCACGCATTCGCTCGATTCTCCGCCGTGGCCCGACCCGATCAGTGGAACAATTGCAATTGGCCGATCTGACCCTGGACCAGATCCGGCACAAAGCCTTTCGTAGCGGTCAACCGCTGGATTTGACACCGAAAGAATTTACGCTGTTGAAACTATTCATGAACCGGCCCGGAGAAGTTCTTTCGCGAACGCTGATTGCTGAACAGGTATGGGATGTTCACTTCGAATGCGATACCAATATCATCGATGTCGCCATCCGCCGCTTACGGCAGAAAATCGATGACCCGTTCCCGAAAAAATTGTTGCATACGGTTCGTGGGGTGGGCTATGTCCTTGAAGAACGTTAACCACGACGCAAGTCCCAATCCTTGGTCTATTACGATACGATTGACAGGGCTTTATATCGGTTCTGCCGCGCTGATTTTGTTGTTCATTGGCTTTTATCTGTATCAGTCACTGGCCAGTACGCTGGCCCAGGACAATCGGCAGTTTTTACTGAAAGAAGTTCAGTTGCTGCGCAGCGTATTGCAAGAGCAACCGCCCAATCTGAAACGCTTGGCAGAAGAACAAAGCGAAGGCTTGGATTTACCTACGGGGGAGTATTATTCGCGCATCCTGGATAAAAGCGGTCATAGTCTAAGCGAAACTCCAGGAATGGAGGCTTTACCAGCCGCCAGTCAATTTCCTGTGCTTTCAGCTTTGCCGGAAACGAACCCAATAGTACAGAAATTGGCTGACGGACGGACCTTCATGCTGATGACCGCATCCAGTAAAACCACCCCACAGAAAATCCTACAAATCGGGCTCGACATTTCACACGAAGCGGCATTACTTGCCGCATACCGCAGTAATTTGGGCTGGGCGCTATTGGTTGGTCTGCTGCTTTCAGGCATGGCTGCCATCTTTGTCGCACGTCGAGGCTTAAGCCAGCTTGCCGAGATGACTCATCATATTGAAGGCATCACCGCCGCCCAACTCCATGAGCAACTGGATCCGGCTTCCTATCCCAAAGAATTATTCAGCTTGGCTTCTGCTTTTAATGCGATGTTGTGGCGTCTATCTAAATCATTTGCCCAACTAACCCAGTTTTCCGCCGATCTGGCCCACGAGCTACGAACCCCGATCAACAACCTGATGGGTGAAAGTGAAGTGGCGCTATCCCGTCCACGCAGCCCCGACGAGTACCGGCAAATTCTCGAATCCGGTTTGGAAGAATACGGACGACTGTCGCAGATTATCGAAACCTTGCTGTTTTTGGCCAGAGCGGAAAACACTGAAATTACCCTGCACACGGCCCGATTGAATGGTAGAGCCGAGCTGGAAGCGGCTTGCAGTTATCTTGAAGCCGTGGCTGAAGAAAACGGCGTTCGATTAATCTGCCATGGCCAAGGCTTTCTGTATGCCGATGCCCAACTTCTCAAACGCGTGCTGAGCAATCTGTTGCTCAATGCGCTCCAGCATACTCCGTCCGGTGGTGAAATTCGGTTGTCGATCCAGACGAGTCATGAGAATGGCGCGGTCATCCGGATAGAAGATAACGGCACTGGCATTCCCTCAGAACATTTGCCGCATCTGTTCGACCGGTTTTACCGAGTCACCTCAGCGAGATCCGAAGAAGGGACAGGTCTGGGTCTGGCCATCGTCAACTCCATTATGGAGTTGCATGGCGGAGCTGTGGTGATTGCCAGCGAGTTGGGTCGAGGTACATGGGTTACGCTTCAATTTCCTGCCCCGGATGGAATTATTGGGGTTTGAGGCGCAATGGAACGAAAAGCCGAGTTAGCTGCTTACCTAATGCGCTTTTGCGATATCAAGTGACAAAAACCGACCCAAAAGCGACTTTCATATGTTATCTTGGATCGTCGACTTTGTGACGAACAGCGGACAGCCCTTAAGATAAAGAGAAACGAGATATCGTCAGAAAAATTGCTTATATGGTCTCCTTGTTGATG
>Ga0208118_100133_pt1 | contig 22362 bp, 23 predicted proteins | sample LakWasMet34_HOW6_2_FD_183876 | JGI IMG/M metagenome (GOLD analysis project Ga0208118, IMG submission 183876) | Freshwater sediment methanotrophic microbial communities from Lake Washington under simulated oxygen tension - Sediment Metagenome... | ecosystem: Environmental > Aquatic > Freshwater >... | reverse complement strand
CATGCATAAGCTCAATCATCGCCCTCGAAAAACGCTCAATTTTAAAACACCGCATGAGGTATTCTTTCCTGAAAAAGAGAGGGACGCCGCATGATTACTAGGATTGCACTTCGGAGTTGAATCCGCCAATTATTTCCTGATCATCTTCGCCAATGGAGGTCAGCCAGTTAATGATTTTTTGGTGGTCATCATTAATTTCAGAATTAAAGGGGGCTGCTAATTCTGCTAATTTGCTAATTGGGGGTGCTGTTTTGGTGTTTTCAGGTTCGTAATTAGCAGGATTAGCAGAATTAGCAAGGGGGTTGGTTTTCGTTTTCGATAAATCGCCCGGTTCAAACCACATGCTGCACACTCCAAGATTTTTTAGTGACTACGCTATCAATGACCATTCCCGGCTCATTTTCAGTAAGGTAGCCATTAGTAACAAGCTCACCTATGGCGGCATCAAGTCGCTTCTTATTACGTAAATGACTTGGGCCATGTGTAAGCACCATTGCAGTTCTGAATATCCGGCAGTCGCGCCCATCTAGCCATCTCGATAACGATTCAGCATCAGTAATAGACAGAGGAATAACTGCCGCGCCTTTTATGCGTAACGTCTCTTTTAAATACCATTGAATAAGCACCAAGGCTCTGCTTAGCCGGTCAGTGTCAATTGACCTTGCCGACATCCCATCTTCAATAGCCGTGAATACGCCAGCAATACGACAAGCGTTTTCAAGTGCTTTTGATGCACGATCTCGAAGCTCTGACAGGTCGTTACCGGTTTGCATTAATGTTTCAAACTGATTCATGGCTTCCATTGCCATCTGCTGCGCTGCTTCGGATAAAGGCAGTTCTACCGGGTCAAGCTCCTGTTCATTTTTTCCGGTGCGTGGCGCCGCTTCAGTCAAGGTTTTCAATTTTGCGAATAGGCTCTTAATCTCGGTGCGCTGTCTTGGCTGCTCAAAAACAGTAATATGACGACTACCGATAGTCGATTCAGGCCACGCCGTTAAACACCTCGCCAGAAAGCCTTGACCGTTCGCCATCCGATCACCCAACAACTGCGCCATGACATCAGGCTGCGCTAATTGGTGCATAGCTAGGCGACGACCATACAAAACGCCGCTGCCATCGCCAGCTCGTACCCGGTCAAACGCTGCGCCATCCCATAACTTGCACCACCGCGCCATCGTCTTTAAGGCGTTATCCGAATTTAAAGCATGGCCGCCAATTAATAACCCCGCCTCATCGCTGAATAGTCCTAGGCTAGGCTGTGATATTGCCATTAGCTTATATAGGCCCTCGACAGTCGGCTCAGTCACAAATCTAAGCGGCATTATTGGCGGCTCTGGTTTCTCAGGGCATGAGTGCTTTGCTTCGGCTGCGTAGTCACTTGCCACCTGGCTCTTTGCTTTTGCCGCTGCTTTGTTTGCTGCGTCTGCGATCTCTTTCCAGCGTGAAAGTTCGGCCTCGAAAAATTTCTGCTCATCGCTGTAGACCTCCATGTCTTGGCGTTCCTGCGCTTTGGCTGCACTCAACACAACATCATCAACACCGCTTTTTCTCTCGCCTGATTCTGCGACAGTGAGCAAAAATAATGAAAGCGGCTTTTTCTCGCCCCAAGGTAGCACGACATCATAATGTGATTGAGTCGCCAGGGATGCAGAAGCCAGAACGCTTTGACAGCATAGGGTTAGCGGTGCTTTTATCGTCTCATGCAAAGCCGTTGCCGCCACCCCTAAGACATCACCTAACGCTTCGACGGGATAGGGCGCGGCTTTTGGTAGCGGTGCGCGTAAGGGTTCGGGTGCATAATTTTGATCTGTTATTGGCGGGGGCATCGTGGAATAATCAACATATGGAGCTTCTGGTTGCGCCGCTGTGCTTTTATTCCGTGAAGCTTCGACAATATCATCTAGCGTCAGCATTTCATCGTCCATAACTCACCTCTTTTTCGATCTCGTCCAAGGTATCAATCGCGGTATTAACGCGCCCAAGGTCGGCGGGGCTGATTTTGCCGGTAGTGATAAGCTGTCGTATTGCCAGCGCAATTATCGACGACTCAAACACGGCCAGCTTTACGATCTCATGTGAAGAAAATTTAGGCGGCCTAGACCTTGGTCTTGCGTAGTCGAAGCGTTCAGGTCTTGGCGGGAATAGGTCGCTAAAGGTCAATCCAACACTTCCAAGGATTAATTCCTTGTCGCATCCGGCAAAGCAATTTAATAAAATGCTTCCCTCGTCGGTTAGCTTGATCCCGAAGGAGGCGTTGCGGTCATCGTGAGCAGGGCATCTGGCCAGCCATTTGCCGCTTCCGGTGGACTTTACGCCTTCAAGCTTATTTAGCAGGGTGTTTATATAGGCATCCATTACACGCCCCATCCAGTTGCAGCAATAATCATCAAGACAAAAGCAATGGACGCTTTGATGTGCTTATAGGTTGAGGTAAACTTAACAGGCTGTTGATGTGTTGCATGGCCACGGTTCGCCGCCGTGGTCGCTTTCATTGTGCGCCTCCGTTTAACAGTGCTTTGATTCCGGCAACAGACCACGCAAGACGACCGTTAATTCTAATAGGTCTAAGCGGGCCATTTTCCAAACAGGCCCATGACCTTAATGTTTGTGGCTTGCGGTTCAGGTAATGCGCGGCGGCATCGGTTGGAGCAGTGGGGTTGGTAACTTGCTCTAGTGGAGTGAATTGATTTGTTGCGATTTTCATTTTGAACCATCCTTTGCCATTCGGCTATATTGAAGATGATTCAATTTAAGCTATAGTTAGGGATGGCCGTAGGTACGCTAAAAGAACAGTTCTTAAATTAACGTTGTAAATTGGACAGGATTTGGACAAAAGCGATTGTGTCTTCATAGTTGATAATGAAGTTTTTATTTCTGGATTTTAGGTAATCCGTTTCATAACTTGGGAATAAAAGATGATGGTTGATGCGGAACACTTCGCCGATCTTGATTACTTCGTTTAGCCACAGATCAGGATTTTCAACTAAGTAAACAAGTGTAGGATTATTTATCCCAACTTTACTGAGTTGCGAATATAACGCCATAGCAAGGTGAATAACTGGTTTGGAAGGCCACAATATACGCTTAATAAAACTATCTAATTCATCGCCATTTGCGGAATAAAAACCTGGGGTTTGTCTGGAGTTGTAACGAGCAATTGGCTCAACAGCGTCTTTTAGGGATATTTGTTCGCTTGGAGTTTCACTAGATGTAAGTTTATTAAAAATTGCAGCAGCAGCCTTCATTCTCATATTGAATGCGTATCGGGCAGACTTTTTTTCCCCATAAAGAAACTGCTCAATCTTTTTATTAGGAATACTCGTAACAGATATAAAGCCCCTCCTTTCTGGGCTTGTTCGTGCTACATGGCGCTTCACTAAAGCGGCCGCCATATATTCAACAAACTTTTGTCTTTTTGCCATGCAGTCTGGATATATTAAAACAGATAAAAACAATGCTGCGTTTGAAAGCCTAGCGCTGGGATCATCAACATCTATAGAAACTGTCTCCTTCGCAATTAATTTTCCATCAGGCGTATGGGTATTTTTTAGTACGCTGGCTGCTGCATAAGTGTCTTTAAGAACATCGAAGTTTAAGTTGTTAATCGGCATGTGGTACAGCAGGTGTAATACTGGGTCGTGGTTTTTGTCTGGCTTGCCAGAGGTCGTATTCTGCTTGCATACGTACCCAGCTTTCGGCGGTGGGGCCATTCATCCATGCCTCAAGGCGAATCGCCATATACGCACTGATAGCCGCTCGGCCATTGACAACACGGGACAAAGCAACACGCGACACGCCGAGCTGTGCGGCGGCTTCTGTTACGCCGATACCCAGCTCTGGCAAAACATCTTCTTTTAAAATACTGCCCGGATGGGGCGGATTAAATATAATCATCTATTAAGCGGCCTCTTGCCGGTGTACGGATAATTTCAGCCCTGCTGCACTCATCACGGCCAACAATGTTTTAATCGTGGGGTTTCCTTTGGGGGATAGAGCACGATAAAGACTTTCGCGTTTAATTCCTGCGCGTTCAGCTATTACCGTCATCCCTTGCGCTTCAGCAATGTGTCGTAAAGCGAATAGCAGAGCCTCCCGACCTCCCGGTTCGTCAACCTCATCCAGTGCGGCGGATAGATATTCGTCTGCAAAACTGGGGTCTTCTCGCAATAATTCGATAACGGTTTGGTCGTGTGGTCTTGATGCTTCATTCATGGTGTGTTCTCCGGTTCCAATCTTTCCAATAGCTTATGGCCTTGTTTATGTCAGATTGTTGCTTGTTTTTATCGCCGCCGATAAGCAACAGCAATAGTTTTTTCCCTGCTTGGGCATAGTAGACGCGATAGCCAGGGCCGTGGTCTATGCGTAACTCCCAAACGCCATCTTGCAGCGGCTTACAATCGCCAAAGTTACCGGCGGCCATGCGCTGCACCCTCGTCAATACCCGCGCCTTCGCCTGCCGGTCAGTTAGCGCCGACAGCCATTCTTTAAACGGAACTCGCCCTTCGTCGGTTAAGTAATCTTCAACTTTATACATTGTTGTGAATTATAAGTTACAAAACATTAAGTGCAAGCGGATTATTTAACAACACGCAAACCATGCCCCATATCTGCCTGATTAAACTCAATTCCGGCTTGCTCTAATATCCACGCCTCTATTTTTACATGCCACATGCGCAACAGGTCGAGCGAGCGGCGGATGTAGTGCTGTTCACGGACACCTTGGGGCGCGTGGCCCTGTATCTGTGCGGCTATTCCGGCGGGCATTTCTATCCATTCGCACAGACTGGCAAAACTACGACGCAACCCGTGTAAGGTCACGTCAACACCGACAACAGCACAGACCTTATAATTTGCATCGTGCGGGTCGGTCAGGTGCCCGGATGCAGCGGCGGGGCTACTGAAAACAAATTCATTACGGCGCGGTAATGCAGCCAGTAAGTGCGCCATGTAAGGTGGTAGGGGAATAATTCGCAATCCTTGCATCTTGTCCTTTATCGTCAAGCTGCCCCACTGAAAATCAACATCAACCCAACGAACGGCAGTTAATTCGTTAGTACGCGCCCCGGTCAGCAGCAAACATTGCAAGTATGCACTAATAACAGGGTTTCCGGTTTGTCTCACGGCTGCGAACCATGCGGGTAATTGCTCACGCTGTAACGCGTCATTCTTCTTTTCTGGCTTGCCTAGAATTTCACGCGCTGCTTTATTTTTAACCGGGTTACTTTTGACCATTTCCCGATAAGCTGGATATTCTGCGCACCATGTTAAAAAAACTGACAGCAAACGGCTTGCAAGTCGAGCTCGTCCGGGCCGCTTTTTGCCTTCAATCTTTGCCCATTCCGTTACCCGTTCCGGGGTCAGGTCAATAAGTCGAACCTGTGCCAATGATGCGAGTGTGCCGGGTTCGGTTAGCTTATGGCTACGCTTTCTTATTTCGCCGCCGGTTTGCATAGCATCCACATGGTCAGCATAGTGGCGCTCACCCCAAAAAGGCTTCCTAACGAGTAGGTATTCATCCCATGCCATGCCCAGCGTAACTGCTTCTCTGGTTTCCTGTGCCAACAGCGCGGCCACTTCTGTTTCCTTCGCCTGCTTCGCGGCTGCTTTAGCGGCTTGCTTATCGGATTTCACTTGGCGCGGGTCGTCGCCGTTGTCTATCATGATTTGTAAGCGGCGAGCTTCGGCTTGCGCTTCTGGAATACTCCACATGCTAACCTTGCCAATCGTAACCCGCATTGACTGGCCTTTAACTTTCGACTGGAAAATGTAACCAGCGGCGTTTGAATTTGGCGTTGTTCGGACACCTAAGCCCGGCACTTCGGCGCACCATAGAAAAGCCTGAGCCTTTGAATCATCGCACTTGAAGCCGGTAATACGTCCGGCGGTCAGTTTTACTTTTGCCACAAAATACCCCTTTTTAAATGTAACCAGTTTGTAACCAGATGTAACCAATTTGTAAGCTTTTTTGAAGTATAACGCTGAATACTAATCAACACAACAAATGGGGATAAGTTATACAAATTACTGATTTATCTAAAAAATATGGGGTATATTGAATGGTAATCAACAGAGATAAATACTAAAAAACGCGGATTGTGATTCCGGTTGTCGTGGGTTCGAGCCCCATCGTTCACCCCATTAATCAATAGCTTAAGATATTTTTAATCGCTTGCTTTTCCGAGGCCGGCGTGTAACAGCTGCTTTCCATGTATAACGTGGCTTATCCCCCAATTTTTTGACTCGCCACGCTTCCGCCTTCAGTTTGTCGTGCAGCTCTTGCGCTTCCTGTTTTATTTTAGTCTCAGCAGATTACTGTACTCTAATGCCATCTGGTCCGGTGAATTGAATCCACCAGGTTTCTTTGCGCTTGTAGATCGACATTGAAGACCATTCTTTGGTTGCTCATCAACTACTGTGAGTGAATCGTGTTGAGTAAGTGGTAAAAGTTGTTCGGCGACAACTATTCTGACACTTGAGAAGGTCGTGCCAAGTAAAATTGCATGATGCTTGCTTTTAAGTTCAATAAAGCAGATAAGATTCAGTTTCTTCGTTCATTAGCCGGAAGGTTATCAGTGCAAGCCGTTTACGCATCCAAAAAACGCTATCAACATCTGTATCTCCAAGTCCTGACCGCTATCGTCATCGGCATACTGCTCGGCTGTTTCTATCCTGAAGTCGGCGTTGCGATGAAGCCTTTCGGTGACGGTTTTATTAAACTGATTAAAATGATTATCGCGCCGATCATCTTCTGCACTGTGGTAACCGGCATTGCCGGCATGCAGGCGTTGGACAAGGTAGGCCGCGTCGGGATTAAGGCGCTGCTTTACTTTGAAGTCGTGAGTACGCTGGCGTTGGTTATAGGGCTGATTGTTGTGCATGTCGTTCAGCCCGGTGCGGGTATGAATGTCGATGCAAGTACGCTGGATACCCAAGGCCTAAGCGCTTATACCGCGACCGCAAAGACTCAGAGCACGGTCGATTTTTTGCTGAACATCATCCCCAACAGCGTAATCGACGCCTTTGCCAAGGGCGATATATTGCAGGTATTGCTGTTTTCAATGCTGTTCGGCTTTTCGCTGGCTGCGATGAAAGAGACCGGGGCGGAGGTGGTCGTATTCATCAATAAGATTTCACAAGCGCTGTTCGGTATCGTGGAAACCATCATGAAGCTGGCGCCGATCGGAGCTTTCGGCGCGATGGCGTTTACCATCGGCAAATACGGTGTAGCGTCGTTGGCGCCGCTGGCGAGTTTAATGGGTAGCTTTTATCTGACCTGTCTGTTGTTTATCTTTATCGTGCTCGGGCTGATCGCCAGGTTTTCGGGCTTTAGCATCATCAAATTCATCGTTTATATCAAAGACGAGCTGTTTATCGTGTTAGGCACTTCGTCATCGGAATCGGTGCTGCCGCGCATCATGATCAAAATGGAACGCATGGGCTGTTCCAAATCGGTCGTCGGGTTGGTTATCCCGACCGGTTATTCGTTCAACCTTGACGGGACCTCGATTTATCTTGCCATGTCCGCAATTTTCGTCGCCCAGGCCACCAATACCCCGTTGACCATGACGCAGGAGTTGACTCTGCTCGGCGTGCTGCTGTTGACCTCAAAAGGCGCGGCGGGCGTAACCGGCAGCGGCTTTATCACCCTTGCGGCAACGCTCTCGGTTATTCCGACCATTCCGGTCGCAGGGCTTGCGCTTATTTTAGGGATAGATCGTTTCATGTCCGAAGCCCGCGCCTTGACCAATCTTATCGGCAACGGCGTCGCCACCGTGGTTGCCGCCAAATGGGAAAATGAGTTGGATATGCAAAAGCTTGATGCTGCGTTGAATCCGATTAGTGAAATATTGACCGATTGATTAATTCACCACGAACGACTTGCATGGATGCAGGAGGTAGAGCAACGCATGGAGCAGTTGCCGAGACACGAAGAGCGTGAAGTTTTTGTTCCGACTTTTCTTGGTGTCCCTTTAACGGTTTTCTGCATTCATGCACAGCCGTTGGTGGCGGTATGTCTAAAGTGAATGCCGAAATGACGAACTTAAACGTATTTGAGTATAAGGATGAAGGTAGAGCATGAGAGTTTTACTGGTTTTATTATTATGTTTGCCCGGTTGGGCTAACGCGGAAATCTACGAATGGCAGGATGCGAACGGCAGCAAGCATTTTTCCGATCGCCCGGTTGCCGATGCAAAAATAGTCGATATAAAACCGGGCTATGGCTTTTACAGGGTCAAGACGGTTTACGACGGCGATACCGTAGTGCTGGAGGATGGGCGTAAAATACGTCTATTGGGCATCAATACGCCGGAGGTTCAGCACCGGGATAAGTCAGCCGATGCGGGTGGCGACGAGGCCAAACGCTGGCTGATCGACAAGCTGGAAAACGCCAAAGTCCGACTGGAAGTCGGTGTGGAAAAAACCGACAAGTACGGCAGAACGCTGGCGCATTTGTTCACCGAAAAAAAGGAGCATATTAACCTGCAACTGGTAGAGGCGGGATTGGCGGCAGTCAGCATCTATTCCAATGAGCTGCTCTATGTAAACGAGTTGGTCAAGGCGCAGAATCAGGCGGAGCAAGCCAGGCTCGGTATTTGGGGACGGCCGGAATATGCCACAATACCGGTCGATAGTCTTACCGAAGCAGGACATCCAGGCTGGACGCGCCTGGTCGGCAAGGTGGTTAATATTCGCAAGACCCGCAAGTCGATTTATCTGGAGTTTTCCGACGCCTTTGAGGCGCGTATCGAAAGCAAATGGCTGGATTTATTTCCCAATGTTAACGACTATTTGGGGAAAACCATCGAAGTGCGTGGCTGGCTGAGCAAAAGCAAGGGACATTTGTCGATGCTAATTCGTCATCCGAGTGCGATTAAGGAATAGCTCCAACTATTGGAATATTTAATTCACCACGAACGACTGCATGAACGCAGGAGGTAGAGCAATGCAGGAGCAATTGCCGAGGCACGAAGGACGCGAAGTTTTATTTCTTCGTGTCCTTCGTGCCTTCGTGGTGATTGCTTTTTAATTTTTATTTGAGTAGCCAGTCCTATAAACTAGCACGCTTTAACATTATCTGAGATTTAAATGACTGCCCCACAAATTGGTTTTATTAGTTTGGGTTGCCCCAAAGCCCTGGTCGATAGCGAACGGATTCTAACCAAGCTTCGTTCGGAAGGTTACACCATTTCGCCGACTTACCAGGACGCCGATCTGGTCGTGGTTAATACCTGCGGTTTTATCGACGCGGCGGTAGAAGAATCGCTGGACAGCATCGGCGAAGCGCTGGCCCAGAACGGCAAAGTCATCGTCACCGGCTGTTTGGGTTCCAGAGAAGCCGAAATCCGCGAGCGTCATCCGCAAGTTTTAAAAGTGACCGGCGCGCACGCCCTGGAAGAAGTCGTATCTGCCGTGCATGAGCATTTGCCGCCGCCGCATGATCCGTTCATCAGCCTGGTGCCGCCGCAAGGCATCAAATTGACGCCCCGGCATTATGCCTATTTGAAGATTTCCGAAGGCTGCAATCATCGCTGTACCTTCTGCATCATCCCGTCGATGCGCGGCGATCTGGTCAGCAGGCCGGTCGACGATGTGATGCTGGAAGCCGAACGCTTGGCCAATGCCGGAGTCAAGGAATTGCTGGTGGTTTCGCAGGATACCAGCGCCTACGGCCTGGATTTGAAGTATCAAAGCCGGGACTGGAAAGGCCGTTCGGTTAGAACCCGTTTTTACGAGTTAGCCGAGGCGCTGGGCGATTTGGGCATCTGGGTCAGGATGCATTACGTTTATCCGTATCCGCATGTCGATGAAGTGATTCCGTTGATGGCCGAGGGTAAAATCCTGCCTTATTTGGACATACCGTTCCAGCACGCCAACAGCCGCATTCTTAAATTAATGAAACGCCCGGCGGCTAGCGAAAACAATCTGGAACGCATTAAGGCGTGGCGCGAAATCTGCCCCGATATTACCTTGCGCAGTACTTTTATCGTCGGCTTTCCCGGCGAAACCGAGCAGGAATTTGAACAGCTGTTGGACTTTATGAGCGAGGCGCAAATGGATAGAGTCGGCTGTTTCGCCTATTCGCCTGTCAAAGGCGCTGTCGCCAATGATTTGCCCGGTCAGGTGCCGGAAGAGGTCAAGCAGGAGCGTTTGGCGCGGTTTATGGCGCATCAGGCTGAAATCAGCGCCGAGCGATTGCAAAAACGGGTCGGTCGAATCGAAACGGTGTTGATCGATGAAGTGGTTGAAGAAGGCGCGGTGGCAAGAAGCAAAGCCGATGCGCCGGAAATCGACGGACAGGTGTTTATCGATCATGCTACGCATCTTAAAGTCGGCGACTTGGTCGATGTCGAACTGGAAGAAGCGGATGAATACGATTTGTGGGGGCGGTTGGTGTAGATGCGTCAATGACAATGCAAGCCTGAATTCCGGTACCTAAAGCTTGCCGGGGCGGTTTCAAAGTGGGTTTAACTATTTATCGCGACTTCACGCGCAGCGCAGGAAAACATGATGGAAAACACGTCAGGCCAAGGCAAAAAAGCAATAGTTCCGCCAGAAATTGACAGATGGAATTGGGGGGCTTTTTTATTAAACTGGATTTGGGGGATTGGCAATAATACGTTCATTGCTTTGCTCATGTTTGTGCCCTTTGTAAATTTCATCATGCCCTTTGTGCTCGGTGTTAAAGGCAGCGCATGGGCATGGCGAAATAAAGAATGGGAGAGTATCGATCACTTCAAGGCGGTCCAGAAAAAATGGGCTTACTGGACGGCTATTGTTTATGTGTTTTTTATCGCAGCTTTTGCGGGTCTGTTTTTTATCATCATGTCATCAATGAAAGACTCGGACGCTTTCAAGTTAGCCGAGTCCCAATTTGAGAGCAGCCGGGAAGCATCGGAAATAATTGGCAAGCCTTTTTCCACGGGCTTACCGTCCGGAAGCATAGAAAGCTCAGAACCGAGCGGTAAAGCAACTATTTCTTTTGGCGTAGAAGGCTCCAAGGGCAAGGGGACTGTCTATTTTGATGCGGTAAAAGAATTGGGGAAATGGAAAATCAACAGCCTTGTCCTTGAAGAAGAAGCAACAGGCAAACGAATAGATATTAATCAACCCGTTACGCCGGCGCCTGTTCCTGCGCCTGTCGATGAGTCTGCTGCCGCCTCAGTTGCGCTGGTGGAGAAAATTGCCGAACCTGTTGAAAAGGTCGGCGCCGTCGCTGAAACCAAGATCGTCAAGGCAGGCGTACGTAAGCCTACCGGGGATGTTAACGCGTTTTGGGAAAACTTTACTTGGGACGACCTCAGTGCCGAGGAGAAAAAACTTTGGGCTGTTTTAGGCTGGAATGGCAGAATCTGGGGATCTGAATCCGAGTCTCCGGCTTCTGAAGAAACTTCATGGGCTAAATTAAGCGAAGCGGAGCGCGCGGCTTTAACTTCTTTAGGCTATAACAAAAAATCGTGGAATAAGGAATAGTGGCGCCAGACAAACGTTTTTTGCCATAAAGTTTGTTTATCGATTTTGGGGGCCGCTGACTCTTGTCTAGCGGCCCCCGTTCTTCGGCAATATCTAAGTGTACGATTAACGGTTAATCGAAAGTAGCTGAAGACTCGCCGCTTTTCTTGTTCCAGTGGATGGTGATTTTTTCTTCTTCGCAAAGGTTAATATCATTCCATTCCACTTCCTCTTTATCGTCATAAATAACCTTTAGGTCATATTTGCAGATTTCATTGGCACTGTGGAATTTTATATTAGCTTTCTGACCGTCCTCTAAAACATCCTGGCCCAGAACATCGTCTAACCAATTATCCGCTGCACTTGGGGAGACATAAACTTGGTCGATGGTGTAACCGGTTTTGTTGACTAAGGTGAAATCTTGTTTAGCCTCGGCTACAACGACACTGCTTACTGCCGAAGCGGTTAAGGCGGTGATGCCGACTAAAAGCCATTTTTTCATATTTACACTTCCTTTTTTCATGTCTTATCTCTCTTTAATAAAGTGATATTAAAATCTCGACGCCTCATAGCGTAAAGCTATTAAACATTGGGATTTTCTAATGCCCATTCCACTGCCGTGCCTTATGGGCGCAGGTAGTTTCAATTAAATAAAGCGCCATGTAAAGATTTACCCTAAGAAGCGGATGGCTGTCCGTGTTGCCCGTCAGGTGGGAAACCAGTGTTCGCGTTGCCATTCGGTAGCGGTTTCAGATTGTGCAAGCCTGACGAATGTTATAATATAACATTCAATTTTAGATAAACGGTTTTTGTAATGAATACGCCTGCCGAAGCAAGTCAGTCCCATTCTTCAGGACACGATCATAAAAAATGCGTCAGCGAGGCATTAAGCACGGCCGAGCATTTGTGCGTGGTGCGCGGCGTGCAACTGACCCCGATCCGCCATCAAGTGCTGGAGCTGATCTGGGACAGCCACAAAGCCGTCAAAGCTTATGAGCTGTTGGACCGCATCAAACCTCTGCAAAATGCCGCAAAACCGGCAACGATTTACCGCGCACTGGACTTTTTGATCGAACAGGGCTTGATTCACCGGGTGGAAAGTCTCAACGCATTTGTCGGTTGCAGTTGCTCCGGTCATCAGCACGAGCAGTTACTGTTAATCTGCAAGCGCTGCAATGAAGTCGAGGAACGTCCCGCCACTGAAGTGATGCAAGCCTTGTCGCAAGAATTCGACCAAGCCGGTTTTATAGTGCATAGCAAAGCAATAGAAGTTCACGGCATCTGCGTTAAGTGTGTAGCGCTTTATGGCGATCACGACTGACATATTGGCAATGTTCTCCGGAGAGTCATTTCGTCTGCCAACGTAAGGCGAGCGGCAAATCAGGCGTACAGGCTTTGCCTGTCCGCAAGCGGAGCTTGCATTCTCCGCATGTCATCGTTTATTCACGCGCTGCCCCGGCTTAAAGGAGCAGCCGTTATTTTTACCACTCACGGCCGGAAGATTTTTTGAAAAGAAAAATAACAGTTACGATGTGTTATGTTATAACATATCTATTAATACGAAATACCATTCCCCCTTTATTTACCGTCAGGGTTTGTTAATGCGTTTATGAAAGTGCTTAGGACTCCATCAGTAATAACGTCCGCTTAGGGTTCCCACGCTCTGCATCACTGCCATTAAGTTAAGCCTTGTAGGAGCGGGCCGCGCCCTCGATGATGGCGCTATCACTCTGCAATCGCTGTGCAAATATCGCGGGCGCGGCCCGCTCCTACGGAGTGTCGATGTGCTTAACTTAAGGGCAGTGACGCTCTGCGTGGGAACCCAGTCAAGGACGTTGTGGCAGTCTGTGGCTGGACGGGGTTTGCAACCCCGTCCGAAACGTTTGAAGGATGACGATATGGCAGTCGTTATCGAAAACGGTAGGGACGGGGGTGCAACCCCCGTCCAGCTCGGTGCGTTTGGTAACCTGTGTATACCGGGTTATCCATAGCGCTGAAACCGGGGCATTTATGCCGGTATGCCGACGCTGAACTACACTCGTGCATAAAGACGAGCGCAGAGCGTGGGAAGGATGAGTTTATGTTTCGAGAAGTGATTACCGACCATATCCTTACCCTAAAATTTCCTGTTTTCCCCTTTAATTTTTTGGACATCTTATGAATAACAAATCCGTCATTTCTTTCTTGCTGCTAACGGCAGGCATAGCGTCGACAGCCTATGCGGCCAAGGAAGATATACAAGAATTAGAAGAAGTTGTTGTCACTGCGCCGTTGCAAGACAAGGTCTCCGAGTCCGCGGTTCCTGTCACCGTTTTGAGCGATGAGGAATTGCGTTTGAAAGTCGGGCGCAGCATCGGTGAAACGCTGAAAAACGAGCTGGGCATTACCAGCCAGTCCTTTGGGCCGGGGGTCGGCACGCCGGTCATTCGCGGTCAAAGCGGACCGCGGGTGCGGGTGTTGAACAACGGCATCGGCAGCAACGACGCTTCGGCGATTAGTCCCGATCACGCGACCAGCGTCGAGCCGTTGTTGGCGGAGCGCATTGAAGTGTTGCGCGGCCCCGCCACGTTGCTGTACGGCAGCGGAGCGATTGGCGGCGTGGTCAATGTGATCGACAACCGGATTCCGGGCAAGCTCCCGGACAAATTGCTCGGCGGCGCGCTTGAGCAGCGTTTTGACTCGGCTTCCGATGAAACGTCCACAGTAATGAAAATAGAGGGCGGTAAAAGCCACTTGGCGTATCATCTGGACGGTTTTTATCGCGACCGCAACAACCTCGACATCGGCGGGTCAGCCATTGACGTTAACGCCGCTCAAGCGACAGATCCGACACTGGCTGTTATTCAAAATACCAAAGGCACCATCGCCAACACCTCCGCTCATGCAATCAGCGGTTCGGCAGGCGTTTCCCTGATAGGCGATCCGGGGTTTGCCGGTGTCGCCATTAACCGATTGGAAAATAATTACGGTATTGCCCCTGACGGAACGGGCGAAACTACCCGCATCGATCTTAAACAAAGCAAATACGACTTCAAAAGCGAGTTGAAAAATCCGTTCCGTTTCGCTGAATCCCTGCGTACGAAATTGGGCTATACCGATTACCAACATACCGAAATTGCCGATGACATGCCGGGCGCTTTTTTTAGCAATAAAACCTATGAAAGCCGCCTGGAGTTAACCCATAACCCCTTGGGGATATTCCGCGGCATGGTTGGGTTTCAAGCCATTGCCGGTGATTTTTCGGCGATTGATAAGGCGACCGGTGAAATGATTGTGCCGCAAACGCTAAGTAACAGTTACGGCGTCTTTGCCGTGGAATCATTCAATATCGGGGCATTTGCCAATCAGCTCGGTGTCCGGGTTGAAGACACGACGCTGGACCCGCAAGGGCTTTCCAGCCTTAATTATGTGCCGGTCAGCGCTTCCGCTTCCAGCTTATGGAAAATGAATGACAGCAACAGTCTTAACCTTGCGATAACCCGCTCGCAACGTGCGCCGCAAGTACAGGAGTTGCTGACGAACGGCTTTCATGACGCCAGCCGTAGCTTTGAAATCGGTAATGTGAATCTGCGCGAAGAAACCTCCTACAACCTGGATGTGGGTTATAAATTCAAATCGGACTGGGTCAAAGCCCAACTGGACCTGTTCCACAACTGGGCGGGCGATTATATTTACCAGCAACGTAATGGCGAGTTTATAGACGGTGCGCCGGTGCTCGAAACCCGCCAGGCCGACGCCAGCTTCATCGGTTATGAAAGCAAGCTGGTTTTTCCATTGCTGCAAAACCGCATCGGGTCGGTTGATTTAACGCTGTTTAGCGATTTTACCCGCGGTCAATTTGTTAACGGCGGCGATGTGCCACGCATGCCGCCGTTGCGTTTCGGTTTCCAGCTTGATCATACTAAAGGCGAGTGGAATACCAACCTGCGCCTGACGCGCGGTGAAGCCCAGAATCGCGCGGGTGACAACGATACCGCTACGGCAGGCTATCTGCTGCTGAGTCTCGGTACGCAATATCAAATCATCGATCTTCACGATGCGGATGTGATGGTGTTTGCCAAGGCCAATAACCTGTTGAATGAGAATATCCGAAACTCCACTTCTTACTTGCGTAATTTTGCGCCGGAACCGGGGCGCGGAGCGGAGATAGGCTTTAGAGTGAGTTACTGATGAAAGAGTCAAAAATCCATCAACCCAGCGTAATCTCCGGGCGTAAAAAAATACTTGCTCTGCTCCGCTCCTTACACACTATCGCCACCTGAGCCTGGATAATTTCAAGGTGGAGGTTGTTAGCGGTAAATAATGTCGGACAGCTTTATTTCGGCGCCGGAAGCGTCCACAAATACCATTATTAATAAATAACATGAGCAATTACAGATTATCCAGGCCTTCTAAAGTTATTGAACGCATACCCGTATTCATTATCAGCGGTTTTCTCGGCAGCGGGAAAACCACGTTACTGAATCGTTTATTGAGCCATGCGCCAAAATCCGCGGTGATTATCAATGAATTCGGCTCCACCCCGATTGACCAACAATTATTGCGCGAGCATAAAGTACCGTTATCAACCTTGGTCGGCGGCTGTTTGTGCTGTCAGGTGATAGGTTCGTTAACGCCATTACTTAAAAACCTGCGTATGGCTTGGGATTCCGGGGATAAACCTTTCGAGCGGGTGATTATCGAAACCAGCGGCGTTGCCAATCCTGAGCCGGTGCTGGATATATTGTTAAGGGAACGTTGGTTGGCTGCGCGTTATAGCTTACAAGGCGTTATCGTCACCGTTTCAGCGGGCATGAATACCGAACATTTCGATTATTTTCCCGAAGCTCAAGCGCAAATCGCCTGGGCGGATACGGTGGTAATGACGCAAACCGACTTGGCGAGAGCAGAAGCGATTGCAGAACTGGATGCGCGCTTGTCGGCCTTGGCTCCCGCAGCAACCCGCCTGACCGCGGTGCAAGGCGAACTCGACCACAAAGCGCTACTTAACTTGCCGAACAAATTCAGGCGGCTACGTGATAATGACCTGCCCGAGTTAGCGGAGCACGGTTTTAGCAGTATCACTTTGCAGCTTGAACATCCGCTACCGTGGGAGCGGCTACAAAAAGCGTTGGAATACGTGATTGCCCATTACCCTAAGCAGTTGGTCCGCGTAAAAGGCATGGTTTATACACCAGAGCAAAATCAACCCTTACTGGTGCAAGGAGGCGCGGGAAGGCTTTATCCGGCAACGCGACTGCCGGTAAGAGATTCCGATGACGGCGTTGGACGGCTGGTTATTATTACCCAGGGTGAAGCAAAAGGCTTAGCCGAAGAGCTAACGACGCAATTGCGTGGTAATAATTTGTGAATTGATCATTCAGCAAATCTGTCGGCTGGACGACTGAAGTCTTGCAGATAGCACCGTCGGACAGCGGCGAAACGGCGGTCTTAGCCTCAGGCCTGCTGCGCCGTTCGAAAGGCTTTGTGGTGGTTGAATGTAGTCGCTTAGCCCAGACATCCCGGAAACGTTAGGGGCGGGGCTGCAAACCCTGTCCAGCTCGGACCCTTTCACAATGCCGGATCTGTAGCCTTTTCATGTTCTAAATTTTCACATTTAACCCGGCTTGCTTAAGAATCGCATTAGCGGTCGGCTTGGATTTGATCGTAAATGGAACGCTAAAGTTTTTCTGGTTAACCGGGCTTTGCCAAATTTCATGACTGCCTTTTCCCTGTCGAATAAAAATACAGCCGGCGGCGCACAGAATGACGACTAACTGAGGGTAAAGCGTTGATGTCATCATCCCGCTAATCGATTGAACGACTGTTCATGAGAAAAGCGCAAGCGAATGCTGTCTGAATCCAGCTCTACATGATTAAGCTCGGCAAGTTCAGGGGCGATTGCCCCGGCGCGTTCAGTCAGTTCATCATAGCTGGCAGCCTCGGTTACTAAACCCAGTTCATCGCATTCAGCCGTCCAAATGCCATCACAAACAGATACATCGATTACAAAAATAGTAGCCATAAAAATCCCCTGCGTTATTGACGATGCAATTTTAGGTTATTTGGATAAAGTTTGACACCTGCCCCCCTGCACTGTGCTTCGCCCAATTGTCCACATTGGAAATTCGGAATGGGTGTCTCGAAATTTCACAGCATAAGCGCCGCAGTCAAGAAAAAATATGCCAGGTTTTGTATAGTGAATAATCAAGTGATAGTAGGAAGCGTACCCCTCAAATCGGGCATGTTGCACCGCTCGATAACTCCTGGTTTGAAGAAGATGGCGTCCAGCATCGCAGCGCTTATTACAAGCCACAGATTCGTCGGGTATGGCTTTTTTCTCAGAATGTGGCGTAAATGCTGTTTATGCCAGACCTTCACAAACTTCAAATGTCGTGCAACGAAAAGATGTTGCACGACCTACAACGCTTTTTCCTAATCGCTCACTACCGTTCAATTCCTTTTCGGAATTGAACGGGACGGAATAGCTAATCATCCGTCCTAGCCGTTTTGAAGCTGGCAGCCGCTCCCAACAGCCCGACCATGAAGAAAGCCGTGCCAACCAGGGTAAAACGCAGGTTCGTCTCCTGGATGCTCATGTCGCCGGTCGCATAAAGCATGATGATGACGGAGACCAAGCCCCAGCCAATAAAACGCAACACAGCAGCGATAACCCGTTTACCTGGCGCTTCCGATTCGCTGACCGGCGTGTCCATTCGGTAAGCGACAAAACCGCACATCAGTGCCGGTAGGATTCCCCAACGCATATGTTGGATGAAGCTTTCCAGAAAGCTGAAGTTATCTTTGTAGTAAGTTAACTCGAGTATAAGCGCCGATGCCGAAGTGCTGACAATGAACCCCAATATCATCACTGCCATATAGAAGCCATAGTATCGGTCGGATTGTTCCCGTTGGTGCCTGAACGCGAGCGTTCGGGAAATAAAGACCAGCGCTATCGGAAGGATATAGATCGGAATGGCATAGGCGACCCAGCGGAGCGTAGTGTAATCAAAGTGCGCCAGCGGTTGATCGGGAAACAGGAATGCATTGTGTAGCGAGACCGAAATCTCCCGGCCCAACATGGCCCCGATGGCGGTGGCAGCCGTGAATAGCAGGATATATTTATAGGTGTGTTTGAGGCGGGCCTCGTGAACGTTGCCGCCGAGCTGCTTTACGGTCGCCCATATCTCATTTTCGCTTGCGCTGCCGAACACGACCAGCGAGGCGAGTAAGCGGCAGAGCAGGCCGGTCAGGTGGTCCAGCTCTTTTAGCAATTTGACCGTCTTGGTGTAGTGCGGTTCAGCTTCTTTCCAGACGACCACTTTTTCCGACATCGCATTATAGGAAATACAGATTTCCCCCCATTTCAGCGACGGTTCGTTAAAAAAACGACGGTAGGACTGTTGGTTGGCGTAGTTTTGTATCCGGTCGAAAAGCAGGCAATTATGGGCCCATTTATACTCGACCGTGGCGCTGGATTTTTCGAAATCGCCGGGATCTATGCTCGGTACCAGCAGGCGATTGTTGATTTGCGCTTTTAGTGTGTCATCAATCGCCGATAATCTCGATGTAATGAGAGCGTTATAGACCTCTACCGCCTTGGTCGGAATTGCGAAAGCGTCATGGATGCTGTCCCTCAATATCAGTAAGGGATTAAACCGGCTTTCCCAGGCGATACAAAAGAGAAACAGTCCGGCGGCAATCAACGGTATGATCGTGCTTCCGCCCAAGCCATTTAAAAGATTAACCAATTCCCCGGAGCGGAGGAGCAGCGTCACCAGCGGTTTCAAGGACAGCCACTGCCAAGTAAGCAGCCAATAAAGTGCCGACATAAGCGTGCAGTACGATGCGATCCCTATCCAGTAAGTGCTTCTGCGGCTAAAGTATTGGGGTAGCGTCGGTTCGGCGCCTAACTGAATTCGGCGCTTTTGGAAGGATCGATAGGCAAGAAAGAATGCTGCGCCGGTTCCAAGAAACTGCACCGCAAAGTTAATCAAGAGTTCGACAGTCATCGTGGAGCTGCTCCTATGTACTTTTTACAAGGTTTTGAGGTGAGGGGGAAATGTTCAAGTCCCGCTTGATTATAAACGCGCTTAAGGCATGGGCGGTAATAACTTCCTGAAATCCAGCCTCATTGTTCCCAGCCAGAATGTCAATGCCATTCAGTTAATGGATCACCATTGAAAACTGTTATAAAAATTGAGCAAAGTTCTCGCCGCTGTAGGGCGCGCCGTGCGTGTCTTTCCCGATGTTCGAAAAACTTTGCTATTTCATTGGCGAACATTTGCAGTGACGCAGAACGTGGAAACCACAAAATAACCGGCTGAGGAGTCAAAAAACGACGGCATGGATATATGCGCCTAAAATCTCTACATTCAGCGCATTCTGTGCTGCCGGAAGCTGAACTTTAGGCTACGCTACCGAGCATGAAATCAAAGCGGCTCAATTAGACGCGGGAACGCGGATAAATTGTGAGAATTGATCAGAGCACGTCTTAACGCTTGACAGATTAGGGTAATCTTATAGAATACCCGGCTCGAACTGCGGAGCGGTAGTTCAGTTGGTTAGAATACCGGCCTGTCACGCCGGTGGTCGCGGGTTCGAGCCCCGTCCGCTCCGCCATCTCCGGACAGTATTTCCACTGTCGATCAAAACAATACCGTTAAGTTTTTTCCATTAATCGCAAATGATGAGCCGTCTTGGTCAGGCCGGTTATGGCGGGTATCTTCAATATTACCGTTTTTTTGAAATCCTCCCCCCGTAATGCTGTAAAATCGTTTTTTTTTATCCCGCTTTCAGATGACCATCAGGCTACCCGTACCGCGCATTGCATTAACCCCTGGAGAACCCGCAGGCATAGGTCCCGATCTTTGCATTCAGCTTGCACAGCAGGATTTGCCCTGCCAAATTGTTGTGATAGCCAGTCCGCAATTATTGGAAGCGCGCGCCGGACAGTTAGGTTTGCCGCTTCAGATAACAGAGTTCGATAGCGGCATGCCCGCCTCTGCCCAGACTGCCGGACGCTTGACGGTATTGCCGGTGGAATTGGCGGAACCGGTTCAGTGCGGACAATTGAATCAGGCCAATAGCCGCTATGTGTTAAAAACCATTACCAAAGCGACCAAAGGTTGTATGGAGGCGGTTTTTGACGCGATGGTCACCGGGCCTGTCCATAAAGGCATCATCAACGATGCGGGTTTGTCTTTTACCGGTCATACCGAATTTATTGCGAGCATTACTGGCGGGTATCCGGTGATGATGCTGGCAACGCCGGGCTTGCGGGTGGCGCTGGCGACGACGCATCTGCCGCTGTCGGAAGTCAGTCAGGCCATTACTCATACTCGACTGCGTACGGTGATTCGGATACTGAATCAAGAACTGCGCTCGCGTTTTGGCATAGCCCACCCGAAAATACTGGTGTGCGGGCTTAACCCCCATGCCGGAGAAAACGGGCATCTGGGCCGGGAAGAAATCGACATTATCGAGCCGGTACTCGACAGTTTTCGCAAGCAGGGCTTGAATCTGCTTGGGCCGTTACCGGCCGATACGTTGTTCACCGAAAAATATCTGGCTACCGCGGATGCGGTCTTGGCGATGTATCATGATCAAGGCTTGCCGGTTCTTAAACATATGGGTTTTGGACAGGCTGTCAATATTACCCTGGGGCTGCCAATTATCCGCACGTCGGTTGACCACGGCACGGCTTTGGATCTTGCCGGCAGCGGCAAGGCCGATTCAGGCAGCCTGCAATTCGCACTGCAAACCGCATTAACAATGGCTAAGCAATAAAAATGGCACATACTCCGCGCAAGCGCTTCGGTCAGAATTTTCTTCATGACCACACTATTATTTACAACATTATCTCCAGTATTCAGGCTAGGCCCGGTCAGCATTGGGTTGAGATAGGGCCGGGGCAGGGCGCATTGACCGAGCCGTTGCTAAACGAAGGCGTGCGCCTGGACGTGGTTGAACTTGACCGGGATTTGGTGGTTTTGCTTAAGCAGAAATTCAAGCAATACTCTAACCTGCAAATTCACAGCGCCGATGCGTTAAGGTTTGATTTTTCGTCGCTGGCTGACGGGGAAAAACTGCGTATCATCGGCAATCTTCCGTATAACATTTCAACGCCGTTGATGTTCCATCTGCTGGATAACGCCTATTGCATTGAAGACATGCATTTCATGTTGCAAAAGGAAGTGGTCGACCGGATTTGCGCGGTTCCGGGCAGCAAAAAATACGGCAGGCTTAGCGTCATGATGCAATATTATTGCTTACCTGAACTGTTATTTGAGGTGCCGCCGGAAAGCTTCGACCCGATTCCGCAGGTGATGTCGGCCATTGTCAGGCTGGTACCGCATTTACAACCGCCGGTTGCGGTTAATGATGTGAGCAAACTCAATCGGGTTGTGACTCAGGCATTTTCGCAACGGCGCAAAACCTTGCGTAATTCGCTGAAAAAACTGATTGCCGAGGAAGACATTGTCGGCTTGGGCATAGACCCGACACTCCGGGCCGAAAGCATATCGCTGGCTGAGTTCGCCCGCTTAAGCAATGTGTTGCCACTCTAAAAACAATAGTTTATTTGTTTCCGGCAAATCCAGAAAATTAAAATTCCCGAATTTGCCGGACAAGTTTTTTAGGGCCACATAGCACCCAGGCCCATACGCCATCATGCTTTCGCTAGGAGTCTGTCGGATAGGGCTCGGCATTCTGCTTATTGCATGTCCAATGGATTTTTGGTGGTAATGATGCTTCGGTTCCTGAACCGATTATCACTGTTTCACATTCAAATGCCCCGGTTTTTATCTCAGTTCTGCCCAGCCAAGAGTGATTTCGAAGTACTTTTCCCGCTATCCTGCTGCCAACACCTGCATCCGCTTTAAATTGAAGGCCATTGTCACCAGCTTCCACTCACCCGTTACCGCGTCGAGG
>Ga0208118_100130_pt1 | contig 22620 bp, 27 predicted proteins | sample LakWasMet34_HOW6_2_FD_183876 | JGI IMG/M metagenome (GOLD analysis project Ga0208118, IMG submission 183876) | Freshwater sediment methanotrophic microbial communities from Lake Washington under simulated oxygen tension - Sediment Metagenome... | ecosystem: Environmental > Aquatic > Freshwater >... | reverse complement strand
GGTAAATCAAATAGAGAATCAACAGGAGGTGGCGCATGGTAGCGATACTAGATCAACACGGGCAGCCAATTAAAAAGCCGGAGTTAAAAGAATCACAGACCGCCAAAGTTGGCGGTTTACATCATGAATTTGCAGGCCACCCAAGCCGTGGTTTAACGCCCATTAAACTTGCCAGAATCATGGAGAATGCAGAGCAAGGTGATATTCGCGCGCAGCATGATCTGTTTCTAGACATGGAAGAGAAAGACGGGCATATATTTTCTGAAATGAGCAAGCGTAAGCGTGCATTGTTGAAGATTAGCTGGGACATAGTGCCGCCACGCAACCCAAGTGCAAAAGAAAAGAAGATAGCAGCTGAAGCTAAAGAGCTGGTGATGGATATTGCCAATATTGAAGACGTGATACTTGATGCGCTTGATGCTATTGGTCACGGTTTCTCATGTCAGGAAATTGAGTGGCAATTGCTTGGCCGCACGTGGCTGCCAAAAGAAATAACACACAGACCACAGAGTTGGTTTAAAACCGATAATGAAACACGCACTGAACTTCGCTTACGTGATAACTCACTTAATGGCCAAGCCCTGCAACCGTTCGGCTGGGTTAAGCATATTCATAAGGCAAAATCTGGTTACATTGCCAGAGCAGGTCTGCACCGCGTACTGGCGTGGCCATACCTGTTTAAAAACTACAGTGTGCGAGATCTTGCTGAGTTTCTTGAAATCTATGGTTTACCACTACGCCTGGGAAAATACCCAAGCGGATCAGGGGATGATGAGAAGGCGACATTACTACGTGCTGTATTGGCCATTGGCCACGATGCTGCTGGCATTATTCCTGAAGGCATGGAGATTGACTTTAAAGATGCGGCCAAAGGCTCCCATGACCCATTCCAAGCAATGATTGATTGGTGCGAACGTACCCAAAGCAAAGCAATTCTTGGCGGCACGCTTACAAGCCAAGCTGACGGAAAAAGCAGCACTAATGCACTTGGCAATGTACACAACGAAGTGCGTCATGACTTGATGATGTCAGATGCAATGCAGCTTGCTGGCACCTTCACCAGGGATATTGTTTACCCATTGATTGCGCTTAACCTTGGCGGTATTGAAGATGCGCGCCGCATGCCTAAGTGGCAGTTTGATCTACGTGAGCCTGAAGATATTAAAACCTACTCAGACGCGCTGCCTCCATTAGTTGCCATTGGTGTGCAAGTGCCTGTTAATTGGGCGCATGAGAAGCTTGGAATACCGTTACCAAAAGAAGGCGAAGCAGTACTGCAGCCTGCTAAAAAAGAAGTGCCAGGACAAACTAACCAAGCAGCTGCAACAAGAGTTGCTGCCGCAACGGCATTGCTTGATCAAGATGAGTTTGATGTTTTATCTGAAGAGTTGGCAAGCGACTGGGAGCGAGTGACTAACCCGTTAATTGAGCCAATTGCCGCGCTAGCCGCATCGGTAGAAAGTTATGAGGAGTTTCAATCCAGATTGCCAGAGTTAATAGCTGGCATGGATATTAGCCTAGTAACTGAAGCTTTAACGCAAGGTCAGTTTGCAGCAGGAATTTGGGGGCGAGTTAATGGCCCAGGCACTGAATAATGTTTGAGCTAAAACCACTACCTCCTAAAGAGGCCATCGAATACTTCAGGCAGAAAGGTTACCTTGTTGGCTTTAGTTGGGAGGATGTATGGCAGCAAGAACATCAAGCCGCCTTTACGGTGGCCAAAGCTATGCAAATAGACTTGCTGGAGGATATTCGCAAGGCTGTTGATACAGCACTGGCAGATGGCACGCCTTTTAGTGCGTTTCGCAAGAACCTTAAACCATTGCTGGTGCAAAAAGGATGGTGGGGTAAAGCTAACATGGAAGACCCGCAAACTGGCGAGATAAAGAACGTGCAGCTTGGCAGTACTCGTAGACTTAAAACGATTTACGACACGAACTTACGAACCGCCCACAGTGAGGGACAATGGGAGCGCATTCAAAATGCGAAGGTAGCATTCCCTTATTTACAATATGACGGAAACAATAGCGAACACCCTCGCCTGACGCACTCGGCATGGGACGGCATGGTGCTGCCTGCTGATGATCCTTTCTGGCTTTCTCATATGCCGGTTAAAGAGTATGGCTGTAAGTGTCGTGTACGGCAGATGAATGCCGCCATGTTAGAGCGGCGAGGTTTGAAAGTATCTGAAGCGCCAGTAGTGCCAAAAATCAGCTATACCAATAAACGTACTGGTGAGGTGTCGCAGGTGCCTAAAGGCGTGCACCCTTCATTTAACTATCCACCAGGTGGCAGGCTCACTAACCTACCAAAATACATCACCGATAAGCTTGATGCTGTCAATGTACCATTAGCCGCAAGTACGATTAAATCGCTTGTACGCGGTGAGTCGTTTGCACAATACTTTGCAGCACCAGAAGGTCTATTCCCGATAGGCGTCATTAGCGATGATGATGCAGCTGCTATCGGTGCAAAAACACATACGGTTAGATTGTCTGCAGAGACCATGCAAAAGCAACTGAAAGTCCACCCTGAGTTAAGCATTAATGAATACGCTTTTGTGCAGCAGGCGATTGAACGAGGCATTAAGGTACAAGATGATAAATCGCTGATTTATCTATTGGAGCTAGATGGATATGTGACGGTGGTTAAAACTACTGGCACAGGAAAAGCTGTATTTATGACCAGCTTTAGACGTTTATCAAGTGATCAGGTGAAGCGCGATAGGGAAATTAGACGATTGTTAGGTAAAGAAAGCAGGTGATGGGGCCTCCCAGTCCGCTTAAAGCGGAAACCCCACATAGCACTCCGGCATTGCTGCCGTGTTACGGCCGGGAGAATATCACCGTGTCGCACCTGCTTGATGTCAAGTTTAAGCGTTCTATTTAGAAATAGCAAAGTATTAAATTAAGCAAAGTTATTAATCGCCGCCAAGGCTGTTTTTAAATCAATCAAGCGACATACACTGGCAAAAAATTAGTTAATCGTTTTTAACGGGGTTTTAACGCTATTCTTGGCGGTGTTTTAATCCTAAAAGGAAAGTAGGTTTTAATAAATTAATGGTTGCCTAGTTTTTTTGTAGCAGGTAATCTTAAAAAGTAGCAGCGCCTCACCCACCACCAAAGCACCACTGAAGCCCCTCAGTATCGCCCCAAACCCCTCGCCCCATGAAAATGGGCGACATGAAACAAAAATCAAAACAACCCAAGAAAACAGATGCTGCAATCGCAGCTTGTAGCTTTACCCTTACTGCAACGGCCGAGCTTCAAATTTTACCGGCTGGTGAGTTCAGGTCTGTAGATGGTCGCCCTACCGAGGTTGACTTTTGGTTTATTGACGCTGCAATCGCAGCCACCATCATTGCAGATTTGTCTGCACGTAAAAACCGCATAGTCATCGACTACGAGCATCAAACACTTTTATCCAAAGAGAACGGCAAGCCAGCACCTGCTGCCGGTTGGTTTAAAACCGTGGAGTGGCGCGAAGGTGAAGGTCTATTCGCAACCGATGTTGAATGGACAGCCGCAGCAAAAGCGCATATTGAAGCCAAAGAATACCTCTACTTCTCACCTGTATTTGCTTACAGCAAAACAACAGGCGCAGTACAACAAATCCTACTTGGTGCAGTCACCAACAACCCTGCTTTAGATGGCATGAGCGAAGCGACCATTGCGGCAGCTTCACAACTTTTAACACACACGGAGAGTTTAACAATGGACTTAGACGAATTACTAGAGCGCTTGCGCTGGATGTTTAACCTGCCAACTTTGGCAACAGCTGATGACATTTTGGTTGAAGTCAACAAAGCGGTTGATCTGATCAAAGCTGAAAACGCTACAGCAGCGGCAAGCTTTAACCTTGTCGCTCACTTGAGTGCTCAACATCAATCAATCGTAAGCCTAACCGCACAGGTTGCAACGCCAGACCCTGCTAAGTTTGTGCCTGTCACTGTGATGCAGGATTTACAGACTCAGCTTGCAGCGCTTAACAAAAAGATTAACGAAGATGAAGTGAATGATCTGGTCACTGTAGCTTTGTCTGATAGCCGTTTATTACCAACGCAAGAGGCTTGGGCGCGCAGCCTAGGTGAGAAAGACATTGCAGCATTACGTTCTTACATTGATCTGGCTCAGCCTATTGCAGCATTAAGCGCTACACAGACAGGCGGCAACATTCCGGATGGTGACGGCATTACCGACCTTACAGAGTCCCAATTGGCTGTTTGCAAGCAAATGGGCGTATCACCTGAAGACTACAAGAAAACTTTGCAGGCTTCTGCTCAATAACCAAATTTAAAGATTTACACATTAACACCTCATTTAAATGAGGCTTTCTAGGAGAAAGAAATGGCACTAACAAATGACCGCAATACCCCATTTAAAGATGGTGAGATTGTATCGGTACCAGCTGCAGCAGTAAAAATTTATGCAGGCTCACTGGTAGCAATTAACGCCGCAGGTTTTGCAACACCTGGTGCGGTGGCCACAACACTTAAATACTTTGGCCGTGCTGAAGAGCAAGTAAATAACTCTGCCGGTGCAGCTGGTGACAAGAGCGTTCTTGTTCGCCGTGGCGTGGCGTTCAAATGGCTTAACCATGCAGCTGATGCAGTTGTGCAAGCAGACCTAGGGGCTACTTGCTACATCGTAGATGACCAAACAGTAGCCAAAACAAATGGTGGTAACACTCGTTCTGCTGCAGGCAAAGTTATTCAGGTGGATGCAGACGGCATCTGGGTCGAGTAACCAATCACATTTTTAACACAGTTTTTTAGTGACAACGTTCAAATAAACAACAGGAGAACACAATGAACAAATCAAAAATCTTAATCTTAACCATTGCGGCATCCGCCGCAATGGTGGGGATGTTTGGCCTGCCTGCATATGCAGCTGACATGAACCCTGAATCTGTCATGGCAGGTGGTGGCATGCTTGGTATGCTGGTCAACAAAGAAAGCATCAACAATGTTTTTGTTAGCCTAAAGACAACTTTCAACAACGCCTTTTCTGCTGCGCCTTCGGTATGGCAAAAGGTCGCCATGAAGATTACTTCTACCACCAGTCAAAACGACTACGCTTGGTTAAGTAAATTTCCAAAAATGCGGGCTTGGGTTGGTGATAAAAACGTTAAATCACTGGAGGCTGCTAAATACACAATCCCAAATAAAGACTGGGAAGCAACTGTTGAGGTTGATCGTAACGACATCGAAGACGATCAGCTTGGCATCTATGGCCCACAGGCACAAATGGCTGGTGAATCTGCAGCACAACTTCCTGATGAAATTGTCATGGATTTAGCTAACGGTGGCTTTACTAACACCTGCTTTGATGGCCAATACTTCTTTGATACAGATCATGTGGTTGCCGGTGCTAGCGTATCCAACAAATTGACAGTTGCATTATCTGCAGCTTCACAAGCAGCTGCATTAGCCAGCTACGGTGCAGCACGCACTGCCATGCGTAAATTTAAGGATGACGAAGGCCGCCCATTAAACATCACACCAAACGTGTTGTTGGTACCGCCTGCACTTGAGCACATTGCTCTGGCGCTTGTAAACAATGACCGCCTAACAGATGGCGCAGCAAATCTATACAAAGGCACAGCAGAAGTGGTGGTTGACGCTCGCTTAACCTCTGATACCGCATGGTTCCTGCTTGACACCACTAAAGCAGTGAAGCCATTTATTTATCAAGAGCGTAAAGCACCAGTGTTTGTTGAACAAACAAGTGCTGAGAATGACGACGTGTTTAGCCGTAAGAAATTCAAGTTTGGTGCTGAGGCTCGTGCTGCAGGTGGCTATGGTTTCTGGCAGTTAGCGCTAGGTTCTACTGGCTAGGCTAATACCAAATGATGGAGCCAGCCTGCGTTAAAAGCAGGCTGGTATCACAAAAGTTAACGGAGATCATGATGGCTAATAAAGTAAACAAACAAACCGAAAAGGCGAAAGCCGACACCAGCAAACAAACAGCAGAGGCAACTAGCAACGACCAGGCTAACTCTGTAGATGCGCAAGCAGCCACTGCAGCTACACAAGATGAAAACTTAGCGTCGACAGAGCAAGCATCTAATGCTACTGGCACCGCAGATGTGCAATCAGATGCTGCCTCAGATACACAAGGTGCAGATTTAGCTAGTTCTAATCAGGCGACAGAGGTGGCGGCTGGCTCTGTGGAAGAGTACGCACAAAACGTTGCAAATGTAGCATTGAAGTTGTTTGACACTCTATCACCCACCGCCAAACCATCACTATCAAAGGCATTAAAAGTGGTTGCTAAAGCAGACAAGTTTCGCCGTGGTGGCCATGTATTTGACCGCACTGAAACTATCGTGCGTCTAGCTGAGTTGAACGATGAACAAATCAAGCAAATTAAAGAAGAGCCTTTGCTGGCTGTAACTGAAGTTGAATTAGAAGTGAGCGCTGAGTAATTATGACTTACGTAACCGCTACCAACCTGATCACTCAGTTCGGTGCTGAAGAAATTGCACAGCGTAGTGATCGTGGTTTGCCTCGTTTAGTTACACCTGAGTTGCTCATTGCCGCAGCTGCAGGTGAAGACATCACTGCTTACCCAGTAGACGAACAGGCAGCGGTAGCGGCTGCGCTTGCTTTGATTAACAGCAAGCTGCTCGATGCAGAAAGCACAGTTAATGGCTTTCTCGCTGGCAGATATTCAGTGCCATTAATCACTGTGCCACGCCTAGTAATGACAATCACCTGTGATTTAACCAGGTATGCACTTTATGACGACATGGCAACAGAGGCCATATCAAACCGAAATGCAGATGCATTAAAGCTGCTTAAATCGATCAGCAAGGGTGAGATAAGCCTTGGTATTGATAGTGACGGTAATAAGCCAAAAACAAATGATGGCGCGCAACTGGTATCAAGTGGCCGTGTATTTGGTCGTGAGAGTGGAGGCTTTATCTAATGAGCGGCATTCAGTTCAAGGTTGAGCAAGATGATCGCAAGATCCGCGCAACGATCACCCAGCTCATCGCGCTAGGACGAAACCCTGCCGCTGCGATGGAAGACATTGCAGTGATCGGCGAAAACACTACACGTGAGAGATTTGCAACACAGATTGATCCTGAAGGTAAGCGCTGGAAGAAAAGCATACGCGTGCAGATTAACGGCGGTAAGACTTTAACTAAAGATGGACACTTAGGTGACTCCATCACGCACTTATCAAACAGTAAGTTTGCTGAGTGGGGCTCTAACAGAGTTTATGCGGCTATTCACCAGTTTGGTGGTTATGCCGGACGTGCAGCTGGTAAGCATGGCCCTATTCGCAGACCTAATCTGATGGCCCGTGCTTTCATTGGCATATCAAAAGCTGATGAGTTAGACATGCTAGACGCATTGCAGGCGCGTATCACTGGAGTGATTAACCATGCTAACTGAAGTTGAAAACGCACTAGTTGCTGAAATTAAGAAGTCACCTATCTCGCAAAAATTGAAGCAAGTAGACACGCTACCTGACCTTGATGGTGATTCATTGGTGAGCAAGTTTGCCACTGACGCCCCTGCAGTTTACGTTGCACCGGCTGCTAGTTTTGCAATCCGGTCTTCAGTAGTAGACGTAGGCTTTGGCATTGCCTGTGTTGCCAGAAATGCAGGAGGCCAAGCCGCTGCTCGTAAGGGTGACGGCAAGATGATTGGCATGTACCAGATTGCGGAAACTATAGCCGCGCTCCTGGACGGATATAAAGCAGCCGGTGTGGCGCTGTATGCAAGCAGCATCAGCATTATGAATGATGAAAAGATTTACAAAGCAGGCTTACAGGTTGCCGTTATCACGTTGCAAGGGACAGCAACATTGCCACCAAGTATTGATCCGGCAGGTTTGGATGACTTTATTACCTTTAATGCTCAATACGACATTGAACCACACGTTAGTGCTGCAGAGCTTGCGAAGTGGAGTCAAGAGCCGCCTGACCATAGCACCAGCAAACCAGAACTCACCGACAACATAACCTTACAGGAGTAAGACATGGCAACAACACTACATAAGCCAGTATTTGCAACACCAAAAGACGGGCTAAAGATTCGTAAAGAAGATGGTACCTACTTACCAGAAGGTGGCGACACTGTGATTCACAGTACCTATTGGGCGCGCCGTGAGAAAGATGGTGACGTGTCATTAACAGACAAGTTGCCTACTGAACCAAAAACAAAAGGCGCTTAATCCGCGCATCAATTAGGAGAACACCGTGGCAGATAACATTACCTTTTTAACGATTCCTGAAGACTGGTTAGTACCAGGCGCAAAGATTGAGATTGACCATAGCCGTGCAATTCGCGGCTTACCTGCTGTATCGCATAAAGTATTGATCCTTGGTCAACGCTTGAGTACAGGTTCAGTAGCTGCAGGCGTTTTGTCAAAAATGACACGTAAAGAAGATGCCGTAAATTACTATGGCCGTGGCTCTATGATGGCCCAAATGACAGCCGCATTGCTTAAAGTCAATCCGTACACTCAACTCTATGGACTAGCACTTGATGATTTAGAAGCTGGTGTAGCTGCTGCAGGCACAATCACCATTACAGGTACACCAACCGAGTCAGGCACATTGTACTTGCGTGTTGGTGGCCGTTCAGTGCCGGTTGGCATTACTGCAGCACAAACACCTACGCAAATTGCAACGGCAATAGCAGCTGCAATCAATGCCGATCTGGATGGTGCTGTGACCGCAACAAGTGCTGCTGGTGTTGTAACACCAACTTCACGCCACAAAGGCATTGAAGGCAACGGTATTGATCTGCGTGTGAACTATTACCCTGGTGAAGCTACACCTAAAGGCATTACTGTTGCCATTGGTGCTATGGCTGGCGGCACTGGCAACCCAGATGTGACTGCAGCAATCACCGCAATGAGCAACATTGCGCCTTACACCATTGTGATGCCTTGGAGCGACCCAGCAAACATGGCACTGATGGAAGCGGAGTTAGAGCTACGCTTTAGCGGTATGAACATGAAGCAAGGTCATGTGTTTACCTACAGATCAGGTAGCTATAGCGCACTTTCAACCTACGGCAGCGCTCGCAATAGCAAGCAGTCTTCATTCTTAGGTCTAAAAGGTTGTCCATCTTTGCCTTGGCTGAATATCGCCCAGTTTGCAGGTGCTGTTGAGTTCCGTGGTGCGATTGATCCAGCATTGCCATTCAAAGGGCTGTACTTGCCTGATGTTATGGCACCGGTTGAGACTGATCAGTTCTCTGATGCAGAGCGTAACTTGCTGTTGCATGATGGTTGCAGCACTGTGACTTTTGACCAGGGCGGCAATTGCCACATTGAGCAAGTAATCACCACTTACCAAACCAATACGTTTGGCATGGAAGACCGCAGCATGCTTAAGCTAAATACCAAGTGGACAGCAGACTACATGCGCTTTGTATTTGCCTATGACGTTATCGCTACATTCCCAAATCACAAATTGGCTGATGACGATGTGCTTGATCGTATTCAACCAGGGCAAAAACTCGCAACGCCTAAACTGATCAGGAACAACTCATTAATCCCAACGGCCATGCGCTTAGAGAAAGTTGGCTTACTGGAGGATTTAGATCAGTTTATCAACGAGCTGATTTGTGTGCGCTCAGATGTAGACAAAAACAGAGTAAACGCAATCTTGCCAACAAACCTAGTTAATCAATTTGACGTATTTGCTGGCGCAGTTCAGTACATTTTATAGGTCAGTTGATTTTATAAACACACAATTTTAGGGAGTTACTAATTATGTCAATTCATGGACGTGCGTTCATTACCATTTCAGGTAAGCGCTACAACTCTAAGGAAGGCGCAACCATCAAGCTTGGTGGTGAGGCTGGCACCCCAGTAGTTGGAGACAGCGGTTATGCTGGGATGCAATATCAACACGAGGCTGGGCAAGTAGATTGCACCATCATTGCCTCTGATGATGTCAGCATTACTGAGATTCAAAAGCTCAAAAATGTTAACTTAACCTTTGATTCTGATAACGGTAAAAGTTATGTGTCTTCAAATGCATCTAATGGGCCAGTGCCGGAGTTATCTAAAGACGGCATCAAGGTTACATTTTATGGTGACTTTAAAGAGGTGTAATGATGAGCGAATCAACAAATCAAAAGCCTTTTGCTAAACCTATCACCATTGCTGGCATCAATTACACACACTTCATGATGCGTGAATCTACAGTTGACGACATGTTTGCAGCTGAAATGGAGTTGGTGCCAATTGGTGGTGGCACACATACCCCGCTTGTATTCAATGGCCAAATGATGGTGCGCCAACTTGAGCAAGTAAGCAATGCCAAGGGTGATTCCTTTGTAGGACCTTTCACGATGAACATGCTGAAAAGCTGGGGGCCTAGAAACTACCGTAGATTGCGCACTGCGCAAGTTGAGGTTGACCTGTTGGGGGAAGACGAGCTGAGCGATCAAGAGGAATCTTAGACAAGATACTTTTAATCGCTCTAAAAACAGGCTGGTCAAGAGCCGAAATCAAAGCATTGACCCTGCCTGAATTTAACCACTACTTAGATAGATTGACGCAAAAAAATGAGCCGTGATTTAACCTTATCCACGAAGCTTTACGCAGATGCAACTCGGTTTTTATCCGGGTTGACTAGTGGTGAAGGCGGAATTCGTAAATTTAGCTCTACAGCTAAACGCGAGTTTGATGCGTTAAAAAGCACAATAGGCTCAGTCGAAGGTAAGCTTGCCTCCATCGGTGTGACGGTGGGGGCTACGGCGGCCATCATGCAATCTGCACGCATGGATAAAACTCTAACGCAAATTGGTCAGACAGCAGGTGCATCAGAAGCTGAAGTGGCTAATTTACGTAAAGAGTTATTTCGCATGAGTAAAGAAACTGGGCAGCCGGTTGATGATTTACAGCAAGGCTTCAACAATGCAGTTCAGGCTGGATTGAAGTTTAAAGAAGCCTTACCTGTTATTGATGCAACTAATAAAGCAGTAGCCGTTACAAGTGCAAACGCAGAGGTATTATCTGGCGCGTTGACAGTAGCCGCCAGTTCATTTGACTTCGACCTAGTAAAGCCAAATACAGCACTAAAACTGCTGGATCAGATGACGGTTGCAGGTCGTCTTGGTAATGCCGAGCTGGAGAGTCTATCTAGCATCTTTGGGCGCATTGGCCCTAATGCTGCCAGTGCAGGCTTTGGATTTGAAGCTACACTCGCTTTCATTGAAGGCTTGTCTCAAATTGAGCGTCAACCAGAGCGCTTGGCTACGTTGGCAGATAGCACAATGCGTGTCTTTACAAACTTAAAGTATATGAAAGATGCTCAAAAGGCGACAGGTGTTCGCTTCTTTGATAACAAAGGTGATCGCCGCGACCCTCTCCAGGTACTTGCAGATATTAAAAAGCAATATGACAAAATTGGCACACAAAGAGAGCGTGCTTTGTTTGTGCAAAAAGCCTTTGGTAACGCCGACCTAGACACCATTAAAGGCATGCGGATTTTATTATCAGGAGACATGTTAAACAACGTTAAACAATTCTCCAAAGAAATCACCAACGCCAGTGGCACGCTTAAAAACGATCTGAATAAAGCGATAGACAACTCAGTTGATCAGGTTGGCCGCCTCAAGACTGCACTGCGTAGTGCTGCAGATGGCTGGGCTGAACCGATTAATGAAACGATCACAAACATGATCAAATACACAATGGCTGATAAGAAAGATGGCGGCCTTGGTATGGATGGTAACGACATGCTGCTTGCTGGCGGCGGTGGCGCTATAGCGACAATCTTGGCGGCCAGATACGGTGGTAAAGCCATTAGCTCTATGGCTGGGAAGCTAGGTGGTGTGGGTGCTGGAGTTGCTACAGGTAAAGCTTTAGAAACTGCTGCAGGCGTTACCCCTGTGTATGTGGTGAATATGGGTGAAGGCGGCATGACAGGCATACCAGGTGTTGGCGATAAAGTAGCAAAAACAGCTGGCGCTGCATCGTTTCTTAATAAAGGGATGCTTGGCTCTGTTGCGCTAGGTGCATTGCCACTGGGGGTAATGTATGGGGCTACTCAAATGGCTGGAGACACATCTAAAGACAAAGAACGTGCAAGTGCATTGCTGAGCTTTACAGCTAAGCTTAATAAGTTATTTTCTTACGATCCTGATAAAGCACAGCGGGATTGGCGTGCACGTAAAGACCAAGAACTCAATGGTACGCTTACTGTAAAGCTAGACTCTGAAGGAAGAGTTGCCGGTACCAACTTTAAAACTAATCAACCAGGCATAAAAATTAACATGGCCAATGGCCCATACATGGCGACTAACTAATGGCAGATAAAATGCATAAAGGCAGCTTTCGCGGCGTTCCATTTAACGCCATTAAATCTGATGGTGAAATTGGCCGCCGCAATGTGGTGAATCAATACGCAAGTAAGGACGAAGCCTTCGTTGAAGACTTAGGTTTAAAAGCCCGTGTCTTCACGCTGGAAATATTCACCATTGGTGATAACTACATAGCTGAGCGCGAGGCGCTTGAGGCTGCCTTTGAAAAGTATGGGTCAGGTGAGCTAATACATCCGTGGCGTGGCCGTATGACGGTAAGCGTCACAGATTGCCGCCCTAGCGAAAGTATAGATCAACGTGGCCGTCAAAGTTGGAGTGTCACTTTTACCCAAACTGGTGAAAACAAACAGCCAAACATCAGGCCAGACACAGCTGCGATTGTGGATGTGGCCGCTGACAATGCTATTGCGGCCAGTGAAAACGACTTTGCAGAGACATTCAATGTAGATGGTTTGCCTGAGTTTGTAGAAGCTGATGCCATGACCCAAATCAACGCAGCACTAAGCGATACATTAGCGCTAGCACGTGGCATGCTGCCAGACATGTCTATTTTTCCAGCATTTACCAGCAACGCTAATGGAATTGTAAGCAAGTTAACCCAGCTCATGCGCCTACCAACTAACTTGGCCAGTTCAATCACTGGTCAAATATCTGGTTTCCTTGGCCTATCTAGTGGTGCCATGTCTGCCTTTAATGCGCTTAAAAACCTGTTTGGCTATAGCCGCAAGTCAGTCAACCGCACCACGCCTAGCCGGATTCAGCAAGATGAGAACCGTATAGCTGTAGCCGATTTAACGCGTAGGACAGCCATTATTGAGGCGGCACGTGCTACGGCCAGCATTAACTATGAAAGTACAACGCAAGCGGTGCAAGTACGCAATGAGATTGTAGATGCAATTGAGACTGAGCAGCTAACAGCGCCTGACGATGTATTTAACACCTTATCTGATTTGCGTACTGCAGTAGTGCGAGATATAAACGCACGTGCCACAGACTTGCCTAATATCATCCAGTACACACCAAAGGCTACATTACCTGCGGTGGTGCTGGCTTACATGATTTATGGTGATGCAAGAAAAGATGAAGATATTGTTAATCGCAACGTAATTGCTCACCCTGGCTTTGTACAAGGAGGCAAAGTGCTAGAGGTGCTTACAGATGATTGACCTTAAAGTTAACGGCAACATATACGGCGGCTGGAAATCTGCACGTATACCTTTTGGCATTGAGCAAATATCAAACTCTTTTGAAATATCAGTTACAGACCGCTGGTCTGGCCAAGACAACCCATATCCAATTAGCATAGGTTCAGCTTGCCAAGTGCTGCTGGATAGTGAAACCGTGATCACTGGGTACGTGGATGACAACATACCGGAGTTTGATGCAAACAGCCATGCAATCAGTATTGTTGGCCGTGACAAAACTGGCGATCTAGTAGACTGCTCAGCAATTCATAAAACTGGCCAGTGGGTAAACGCCACTTTGGACAAAATAGTTCGCGACATTTGCGCGCCATTTGGCATTAAAGTCATCATAAACGCACCGCTAGGCGATAGATTCACTACATTCAGCATACAGGAGGGTGAAACCGCCCATGAGAGTATAGACCGCGCTTGCCGCATGCGTGCAGTCATGCCGACATCTGATGGTAAGAGCAATTTAGTTATCACTCGCGCGCAATCAGGCGCTCCTGTTGCTGAGTTGATTCAAGGTGAAAACATCTTATATGGCCGTGGTGATTTCAGCATGCGTGAGCGTTTCAGCCATTACTATATTAAAGGCCAGGACAGAGGCTCAGATGATGATATGGACTCCCCAGAGAGCCACACACAAGTAAGTGCCACAGCTACAGATAGCTTCGTTAAACGCTATCGCCCATTAATTGTACTTGCTGAAGACAAAGGTGCACATGCCACGTTTAAACAGCGCGCGGAATGGGAGCGTAATGTGCGCCGTGGCCGCAGCGCACGCGCTACTGTGCGTGTAAATGGCTGGCGCAATGTTAAGGGTGAGTTATGGAGTGCCAATACGCTAGTGCATGTAGTGTCTCCATTCTTAGGCGCAGACGCCAACTTGCTGATTGTAGGGGGCACTTTCATTTTAGATGAAACGCAAGGCAAGATTACCGAACTTTCACTGGTTGGCCGTGAAGCATTTGATTTAGTTGTAGGCGTTAAAACCACAAAATTAAAATCAGCGATTAACGGTAAAAATGGTGCTGGCCGATCTGTTGAAAAAGGCACACGAAAAGCTAACGCTGATAGCTGGAGTAATTTTCAATGATAGATACGCTAAACAAGTTACTTGACCCAATGCGCCGCCGTGTCCGGCTCATGATTTCGCGCGCTGTGCTTAGTGCTATTAGTGATGGTGCTGGCATTCAACTGGTACAGGTTAAATTGCTAGAAGGCGAAGTTCGTGACGGTGTTGAGCGCTTTCAGAATTATGCCTTCACCTCAGTGCCGCTAAGTGGGGCTGAAGGCATTATGGCATGCGTATCTGGCAATCGTGACCACGGTGTAATTGTGGCAATGGATGACCGCCGCTATCGCATTAAAGACTTACAGCCGGGTGAAGCAGCTATGTACACGCATAGGGACAAAGAACCGCACAAACACCGTATCAAGTTTAACGATGATGGCACTATTGACGTAATGGCCAAAGGCGTTAACCTGCTGGGCACGGAGAAAATAAGGCTTGAAAGCGATGTGATAGAGATACACGCAGCATCTGTCTTCAAGTTTGACGTCAACGGTCAGGGACAAAAATGGGATGGTTTAGGCGTAGAAACTTGGCAAGATAATGATGTTGCTAAGCCGCACCACCCACACGCTCCACCTGAGATACCTTGACAGCCTATTCAAGCAAGCGTAATTTACCTACCTCAAGGCGCGATCACAGCGCCTTTTTTTGTCACTGAAGCCCCTCAGTATCGCCCGTACCTCCCCCGTCATTTATCCTGCTTACTCGTGGGGCTGGAAGCGATTCCAACTTAGAGCAGGCTGACTCTTAGCGCTTTGCAGCCCCTTCTTACATGAGCATGAGGGCTTTTTCTTGGCAGACATCCGCACAGTATTTATCAACATGGAGCAAGGCGCTGACTATGCAATCAGCGCCTTATTGCTTCAGGAAGATAGCGGCCTAGACACGGCTGTATTACTGAGTTTATTCACAGATCGTAGAGCTGAAGATGATGATGTATTGCCTGGCACCTCTGGTGACAAGCGAGGCGCATGGATTGATAGCTTTTCTGAGGTTGAAGGCGATAAGTTCGGCAGCCGGTTATGGTTACTTGAAAGCGCCAAACTAATCCCAGACACCGTCAACCGTGTGCGCGGATATTGTGAAGAGTCGCTTAAATGGATGGTAGATGATGGCATTGCCAAAGCCATAAATGTAACGGCAGAAATAACACGTCACCACCCATTGGGCATTATTGCCGCAACGATTGATATCGTAAAACCTGATGGCTCCACTACGCGATACAAGTTTGATAACTTATGGGGTGAAGTATAAATGACATGGTTTAGACCTACACTAGAGTCACTAATCAAGCGCAATCAGGCTGATGTTGAATCAAGCATTGATGGCGTTGATGCAAAGGTACGACGTAGTAACTTAAATATCATAGCTAAGATGGTATCTGCACTCGCTCATGGGCTATATGGTTACTTGGCATATAACGTAAAGCAGATATTTCATGACACAGCAGACACAGAAAACCTAAGAAGGCATGCCAGTTTATGGCTAGAGGTTCCACTTAAAGAGGCTAGCTATGCTGTTGGCCCAGTAGTGCTAGTTGGTGCAAATGGTGTATTAGTTGAGGCTGATACTGTATTAATTCGCGCTGATGGCATTGAGTACTCTACGGATGCAGATGCAACAATAAGTGCAGGTCAAGCAGTTGTTAACGTGACAGCACTAACGCCAGGTCAAATAGGCAATGCTGTTGTTGGAACGATACTATCGCTGGCATCTCCTATCGCTGGCATTAATGGCACGGCTACTGTTGACGCAGCTGCACTTACTGGTGGGGCAGATGAAGAAAGTGACGTTAGTCTAAGCAACCGTGTTGGTATGCGAATTAAAAACCCGCCACATGGCGGTGCAAATCATGACTACCAAGCATGGGCATTAGAAATACCAGGCGTGACTCGCGCATGGGTTTACCCAAAAGAACTAGGCGCAGGAACAGTAACAGTACGCTTTGTGCGCGATGATGATGCTAACTTGATTCCAGATGCAGCCGAAGTTTTGGCGGTACAAACTTATATAGATGACAACCGCCCAACAACCGCTGATGTTTCTGTAGTAGCACCAATTGCCTCGCCGCTTGATTTTACACTTGCGGTCACGCCAAACACGGATGCAGTAAAAGCCGCGGTGATTAGCGAGTTGGCTGACTTAGTCCGTAGAGAGTCAATTCCGGCAGGCACTACCCCAGCCAATCTAATTCCGAAAGGTGTAATACCAGGCAAGTTATTAATTTCACACATTCGTGAGGCAATTAGCCTTGCAGCTGGTGAAACCAATTACAACATGACATCACCAGCTGCAGATGTTGAGGTAACCACTGGTTACATGATCACGCTAGGAAACTTTACGTGGCTCTAAGTGTTGAAAATTATGTGCAGCAACTGCAAAGCCTACTCCTACTGGGGAAGGCTTGGACTCGCAATGTTGATTCTGTGCTCACTAACCTGCTTAAAGGGATTGCCAAAGAGTTTGCTCGTATCGATGCACGTTGTGATGACTTAATAAGAGAGTCAGACCCACGTACAACAAGTGAGCTGATTGAAGACTGGGAGCGTATAGCTGACTTACCAGACCCATGCGTGACAGTTGCTCAGACCATTGAGCAAAGGCGCGTAGCACTTACAAGCAAACTTACTATGCAAGGTGGGCAAAGCCGTAAGTATTTCATCAACCTAGCCGCCAGCATGGGTTATGCAGGTGCCACGATTGATGAGTACAGGCCAATGAACTGCAACGATGATTGCAACGATGCCCTCTATTCAGCTGATGACCGCTACTTTTGGACAATAAATCTGCCATCCACATCTGGAATTTTTGTCATGAACTGCAACAGTTCCTGCAACGATGCACTGCAAGCATGGGGTGATGAAGCCATTGAGTGCCGCATAAACAAATACAAGCCAGCGCATACAACCGCTATTTTTGCTTACGTATAGGAGATGATTAAAAATGAAAAGAATTGATACATCAACCAAGGCCGTTGATTTATTTGGTGCCGGTAAACATGGATATAAAGACGGCAATAAAGGCCTAGGTATTCCCGCCACTGATTTAAACGCGTCAACACTGAACGCACTGCAAGAAGAGGTTGCAAACGTCATTGAAGGTACTGGCACTGCGTTAAACTCGGCAGACAACACGCAGCTACTTCAAGCTATCAACAACCTAGTCAAAGGCCCTGCAGACAAAATCGTGCGCGTAGCATCAAATGCTGCAATCAACCTTGCCGCACCAGGTGCGAACATTGACGGCGTTGCAATGGTGGCTGGCGATACTTTCTTAGAGAAAGATAATGCAACGCTAGCTAGCCGTGGCGTTTACGTTTGGAATGGCGCAGCCGTGCCAGCAACACGTGACCCATCCGCTGACAATGGTGCCGAGTTGTTTGGTGGCATGATAATCCGTGTGAAAGCCGGTACCGTAAATGCTGATACAAACTGGCAGATTACTAACGATACAGCTGTGACAGTGGGCGTGACAGGGATAACTTTTCAGCAGGTTGGTTCTGTATTAGATGCCACCACAGCCGTAAAAGGCAAGGTATTACTAGCGCAAGCCGCTGGCTTCACAGGTACAGGTAGTGCAACAGACGTGCCACCAGTTGCTGCTATTATCGCAGGCTTATTAGGACCTGGTGGCGCATCTACTAATGACTACATAACGATTCCTTATCGCGATAAAACTGATGGAACTATTAAAAAGCTGATTGTGCAATGGGGCAAGCTTTCTATTGCAGGAACATCTGTGTCAATTACTTTCCCGATTACGTTTCCCAATAACGTTTTTTATGTCGGAAACCAACGTATATCTGATGGTGCTGGTGCCTATCAATGCACGACTTCTGCTGCGACGCCGCCCACTTTGAGTGGTGCCACATTCAAACACCCAACCTCATCTATTACTGAAAATCAATATTGGTTTGCAATAGGAAATTAAGGAAAAATTATGTCAAAACACATTTTATTTAAAGACGGCATACTAGCATCGCGTTATGACAGTGAGATTCACGGTGATGATATACCTGAAGGTACAATTGAAGTTTCAGAAGATTTATTTTGGCTTACTGTCCAAGATACTGATGGGACATGGACTATGAAGCCCAATGGAGTCATCACAAAAGTGCCTTTTCCAGCACCAACCACAGCACAACTCAAGCTTGTAAGGCTTGTTGCGATTAATGTCGCATTTGAGGATGCCATGTCGCCAATCATCACTGGCATTCCAGCTATTGAGCGTGAGAGTTGGAAAAAACAAGAAACTGAAGCGCGGTCTTATCTAATCAGCAATGATGCCATTACACCATTGATTGACGCACTAGCCATATCACGTGGCATTGATAAAGCAGAGCTGGTGTCTCGCATTATTACAAAGGCTGATTTGTTTGCTACCTTAAGCGGTCAGCTAATTGGCAAGCGTCAGGCGCTAGAAGATGCGCTTGATGCATTGCCAACAACAGCAACAGCTGAAGAAATTGCGGCAATCACCTGGTAATGAAGTGGCGCCTATTCATGCTAGGTATCTGGCTGCTGTGCCAAGTAACCAATCTTGTTGCAGCAGTTTGGATGCTATTAGCCATTATCAGTGGCAGCAATCGCGCATGGCTTATCGCTAAATCTTTCGACCAATTAGGCAATGCAACCACTGGCGGCAGTGAAGATGAGTTAATCAGTAGTAGAGCTGCCAAAGCCAGCAAACGCGGTGAAAAGTGGGCATGTGTGCTGTGTAAGTTGCTGCACAAGATTGACCCCAACCATTGCGAAAAAAGCATTGAGCCCGATGAGGGAAAGCAAGACACATTGAATTAAAAAACAGGGCGAGTGCATTAGTGGCGGCAACCACTAAAACACCCGTCTCACCGTAACCAAGGTACGGATCAACCAAAGACCCTGCGCCACTAGCGGCGGGCGAATTATAGGTGACCCGTATGAAATACACTATAAGCAGTACCGATTTACGTTGTAACAAGTGCAATAAAAAGCTGGCTGAAGGCGTGGCCGTTCAATTAAGTATCAAGTGTCCACGTTGTGGGGTTATTAATGAGTATGGAGAAAGCAATGAAACAAGATGACGCAATCGAAAAAGAGATTCAAACCAAAGGATTAACAGCGCCACGCATTACGCCTGCTGATATTGAGGCATGTATCGTGAGCGAGCATTATTTCACGGCAGCCGATGCATATCGATTCGAATGGTTGACTCATGATCATGAAAGCCTTGTTGATCGTGAGGCTGTATTAGATGCCGGAACCATTTTGCGATCAAGAAGTTATAGCGGTAGCTGTATTGCAATTGATGCGAATGCTGATACACCACCACAACTAAAGTTATTAACTTTTGCAGTACTGGTGCTGCGTAATGGCTTCACTGTTACAGGCGAATCTGCCTGTGCCAGCCCTGAGAACTTTGACGCTGACATTGGCCGCAAGATTGCCCGCCAGAATGCCGTGCAAAAGATCTGGCCACTGGAAGGCTATTTACTGCGCGAGAAATTGGCTACAGCAGAAGCCTTGCTTTAAGAATACCCCGAGAGAAGGCGCGGCGGCAGCCTTCTATATATTAAGGTCAGATAGAACCTAAACCGCTGCAGCTGGCCAGGCTGAAATATCTATCAGGGCACCCACACGCATGGCGATTGATGCTGAAAGTCAGACCTTACCCGAAAGGCTATAGCGGTCTTTAGTAGAGCATCCCCGGTAGGAATCCGGCAGTCGCCAGCCGTGTGGGTAACATAGTAATTTGAGGATAGAAAGCCAGCCCCAGTATCAGGTCAGAGAATCGGAATGCTCGCAGTACCTGGTTGGATATGTGCATGGTGAGTAAAAGTCGGTAGAAAGCTCCCTGTTCCCACACCCATTTTTCAGAGCGTCATGAGCGCCTATACATATATATAGGAAACCTTCATGACGAATCAAACCCGATCTTTAACAACCCGTAAATCCCCACTCGCTTGGGTGGGTGGCAAGAGCAAACTCACCGCCACCATCATCCCATTAATCCCGCCTCACAAATGCTACGTTGAAACCTTTGCAGGCGCAGCATGGGTAATGTTCCGCAAGCCGGAAAGCAAGGTTGAAGTCATCAACGACATTAACAGCGACCTTGTTACCTTATATAGAGTCATTCAAAACCACCTTGAAGAGTTCGTGCGTTACTTCAAATGGTCTTTGATCAGCCGCGAAGAGTTTGCCCGGCTGCAGGCAGTACCACCAGAAACGCTCACCGATATCCAACGCGCAGCGCGCTTCTATTATCTGGTCAGAAATGCCTTTGGTGCAAAGTGCGTTGGCCAGAGCTTTGGCATTGCCAGCACAAGTAAACCGCGCTTAAATCTACTCAGACTTGAAGAGGATTTAAGCGAGGCACATCTGCGCATCAGCCGGGCTACGATTGAAAACCTACCCTATGAGCAGCTAATCAAGCGCTACGACAATAAAGACACATTCTTTTATTGTGATCCACCATACTGGGATTGCGAGAATGACTATGGCAAGGGCTTGTTTGATAAAACCGATTTTGAGCGCCTTAGAGACGTTTTAATAGCGTCCAAAGGTAAATGGCTAGTCAGCATCAATAACGTGCCACAGATACGCACGCTGTTTGAAGGATTTGAGTTTAAAGAGGTTCAAACCAGCTACAGCATTAATAATGGGAATACAAAACCCGTGACTGAGTTGTTGATAGCAAACTATAAGTTGTGATGAACTAATAGAAAACAGCCGCTAAGCGGCTGTGTACTTAAGTTACTTGAGTTTGGAATTGTGGCGCTTTTTCTGGTTGTGATACTAACTCGGATTTCTTAGCGTAGCCAAGCGAATATAGCGTGTATGGCTCAAGATTATTTCCGTCATTGCGTTGACCACCCACAGCACTTAACAGAAACCAACCCTCTTCTATATATTTATTAACTGTTTGTTGGCAGTCAGTTTCTAAAACTTTGGTAACACTTGATATATCCATATATGATCCGTTCTAAAGTTAAATGGTTGAAGGTTAATTATAATAGCCCATATATATGATAATGACGTGCCAACAATTCGACCAATGTACAACGACAAAGGCCCTAGCAACGCAAATGTGTCGCTAGGGCCTAATTCGTCTTCTTTTCATCTGTAACCTCCTTTAATTCACATAATGAATGCAAGGGAGATGATTGAAAAATGGTTGTAGTTCTATATGTAAGATTTAGAACATGGGGGCAGATTTATGCCACTAATGAATAAAGCTGGCCGTATTTTAAGTGCCAAACCATTAAATAACTGGCTTACCATAGATTGGCATTACTCTTTCAAAAATTCTATTGCGAGCCTCAATTGCACCTAGCAGCTCTGTAAATTGTAAGCTTGAAGCTATTGCGAGCCTTGTAGATACATCAATCAGTGTATTCAGATATGAAGCATCAAAGCATGATTCTAGTGTTGTTGAATTTATATGATTAAAAATTTGTTGCGTTCCGCCATGTGTGAAACTATGCATGACCTTAATATCATCATACATTTTTACCAAGTCAGCCTCATGCGGCTGGTTAAATATACCTACAATTTTCCTAAGAATTGGAAAATTATCTTCGGCTACAGCTTTTTTTTGTTCGTCAAGTGTAGCCTTTAAGCTGAACCACAGTGCCCTGAGAAAAGTTTCATATATCGGCCTAGCTAAAGCAAATGCCGGTGCTTCCCTCTTGTTATCTAGTAGAATCAGTGCGCCTTCACTATGTTGCATCGATATGTAATACAAAGCACATGGTATTTTATTTTTGTGAGGTATAAAAAGTCCATCTAATTGATCATGTAACCAATCAATCAACTCTAACGCATTGCCAACATCTTCATTAAGTTTTGTAGTGTCCATTTGGGAGCCAATACAATATCAAAGGTTTATTTAGAGGGGGGGAAGGCTGTGGGCTGCATCAAACAGTTTAAAAACTACAATGAGCAGTGTTAACTATCTAGTAATACAAAATGATTTTAACGAATATTAGTATAGTGCCAAATCATCCGCAAAAAGCATAATATTGTTAGTGCCAAATCAAATGCAAATTAGTGCCAAATCGCGCGGCGCGTTACACCTGA